>JAAUYB010066980.1_pt1 | contig 54328 bp, 52 predicted proteins | sample 7278071 | NCBI WGS metagenome assembly JAAUYB01 (sample SAMN14350121, study PRJNA611818) | marine sediment metagenome | isolation source: surface marine sediment (1.8m) | place: French Polynesia: Moorea | collected 2018-08
CCATGAAATGCTTGAACGTGGTGATGCCGTGATCCTTGACCACACTCTCCATCTCGTTGAACACCTGCTCGCCCCACCAGGTGATCGCCATGTGGTAGGAATAGTCGCAATTGGCGCGGGTCGACTTGTTCGACCACATCTGGATCGCATCCAAGAGTCCCTGCCCCGGACTCGGCAGCGCGAAGTCGACGACCATGGTGGTGCCGCCCGACAGAGCCGCCCGCGTCCCGGACTCGAAATCGTCGGTCGAGTAGGTCCCCATGAACGGCATCTCAAGATGCGTATGCGGATCGATCCCCCCCGGCATCACGTAGCAACCGGTGGCGTCGAGGACCTCGTCGCCCGCGAGCTCCGGCCCGATCTCGACGATCTTGCCGCCGTCGACGAGCACGTCGGCGGTGTAGGTCAGATCGGCGGTGACGATGGTTCCGTTTTTGATGACTGTGGTCATTTTAGCTCCCTTTAGCGCCTGGAGTGCTCAGCGCCTTGTGGCTTTTGATGGTGTTCATAGGTGTTGGCGCGTTGAAATGGACCGGAACTTCAAAGGACACACTTTGAACTTCTTCCGAAGACAGTTGCCCGCCCAATTCGCCCATTCCCAAAACGTTGATTGAGCCGCCCCCATCTTTGTTTGTTGAAACGCTTAGTTCGAATTTCACCATTTGGGGGTCTGTCACTTTGACGCCTTCGACGCTGCCCGGCGCTATATGCAGCTGCGATCTCTTTTGCGCCTCAACTATCCCGCTTGTGATTTCCAATAGCGCTTCGGTTATGAATTCTTGGAGCTTCACTCCACAATCTCCGCCGTCTCGACCACCGCGTGGAACAAGACGTCCGCCCTGGTGCGGGCCAGTCCGGATTGTTTCTTCGATAGCTGAAAAAAACGCCGATCAGACCTCAACCAATTCGAGGCGCTTCTCGATCCGCGAGACACGCTCGTCCATCCTGTCCATGCGGTTGGAAAGACTTGCATACTGCCCTGAAAGGCCGGCGATCTGGCTTTCGACATGGCCGAGCCGTTGCTTGACCTCAAGCATGTCCTCTTGAAGTTTCGACAACTGCGCCTGCATCGATTTGAGCAGTTCGTAGATAAGCTCGTTCGAAACGTCACCGACGGCCATGCACCACTCCTACCAAGTGCTTCTGAATATAGGACAAACGGCCTCACTCCACAATCTCCGCCGTCTCCACCACCGCGTGGAACAACACGTCCGCCCCGGCCCGCGCCCAGTCCGGCGAGATCTCCTCGGCCTCGTTGTGCGACAGCCCGTCGACGCAGGGGCACATCACCATCGCGGTCGGGGCCACGCGGTTGATCCAGCAGGCGTCGTGGCCGGCGCCGGAGATGATGTTGCGGTGCGAATAGCCGAGGCGCTCGGCGGCGTCGCGGATCGCACCCACGCAGCCGTCATCGAATTCCACCGGGTCGAAGCCGCCGACCTTCTCGAATTCCACCTCCAGCCCCATATCGGTGCAGATCTTCGCCGCCCCCAGCCTCAGCCTTTGTTCCATGTCTTCAATGACTTCCAGGACCGGCGAGCGCAGATCGACCGTGAACACCGCCTTGCCCGGAATCACGTTGCGCGAGTTCGGGTAGACGTCGATATGCCCCGCCGCACCCACGGCGTCGGGCTTGTGCGACCAGGCGATCTCGTCGACCAGTTCCAGCACCCTCGCCATGGCGAGGCCGGCGTTCTTGCGCATCGGCATCGGGGTGGAGCCGGTGTGGGACTCCTTGCCGGTGATCGTCACCTGCGTCCAGCTGAGCCCCTGTCCGTGGGTGACCACGCCGATATCCTTGCCCTCGGCCTCTAGGATCGGCCCCTGCTCGATATGCAGCTCAAAGAAGGCGTGCATTTTGCGCGCGCCGACCTCTTCGTCGCCCCGCCAGCCGATGCGAGCGAGCTCATCGCCGAATTTCTTGCCCTCGGCATCCTCACGGTCGTAGGCCCAATCCTGAGTATGCACTCCCGCGAACACCCCGCTCGCAAGCATCGCGGGCGCAAAGCGCGTGCCCTCTTCGTTGGTCCAATTCGTCACCACGATCGGGTGCTTGGTCTTGATGTCGAGGTCATTCAGCGTGCGGATGATCTCGAGCCCGCCGAGCACGCCCAGCACCCCGTCATACTTGCCGCCCGTCGGTTGGGTATCCAAGTGAGACCCCACATAGACCGGCAGCGCGTCCGAGTCCGTGCCCTCGCGCCGCGCGAACATGTTGCCCATGGTGTCGAGGCCCATGGAACAGCCCGCCGCCTCGCACCATGTCTGGAACAGCGCCCGGCCGACCCCATCCTCGTCGGTCACTGTCTGGCGGTTGTTGCCGCCCGCCACACCGGGGCCGATCTTGGCCATTTCCATCAGCGAGTCCCACAGACGCTCGCCATTGATCCGAAGGTTTTCGCCGGGGGCTGGCATGGCCTCTCCTTAGTCCAGATTCTGAAGAACGTCGCGCAACACGCTGAAAAGATGATCGATATGCGCCTTCTCGATGATCAGCGGCGGCGACAGGGCAATGATGTCTCCCGTGGTCCGGATCAGCACGCCGCGCTCGTAGCAGTCGAGGAACGCTTGGAACGCCCGCTTTGTCGGCGCGCCGGCGATCGGTTCCAGCTCGATCCCCGCGATCAGCCCCATGTTGCGCAGGTCGATCACATGCGGGCAGTCGCGCAACGAATGCACCGCGTCCTCCCAATAGCCGGCCAGATCAGCGGCGCGCTGGAACAAGCCCTCTTCGGCGTAGGTTTCCAATGTCGCCAGTCCGGTCGCCGCGGCGATCGGATTGCCTGAATAGGTGTAGCCGTGGAACAGTTCGATCAGGTGCTCCGGCCCATGCATGAAGGCGTCATGAATCTCGGAGGTGCAGAGCACGGCACCCATCGGAATGACGCCGTTGGTCAGCCCCTTGGCGCAGGTGATCAAGTCGGGCATCACGCCGAAGTGCTCGGCAGCGAAACTTGAACCAAGACGTCCAAAACCGGTGATAACCTCATCGAAAATCAACAGAATTCCGTGCCGGTTGCACAAATCCCGCAATCGCTGGAGATAGCCTTTCGGCGGCATCAGCACCCCGGTGGACCCCGCCATCGGCTCGACGATCACCGCCGCGATGGTCTCGGGCCCGTGCAGTTGCGCGATGCGCTCCAATTCGTCGGCCAATTCCGCGCCATGCTCCGGCTGGCCACGTGAAAACGCGTTTCGCGACAGGTCGTGGGTGTGCGGCAGGTGGTCGACGCCGTTCAGAAGCGCGCCAAAGAATTTCCTGTTGTTGACGATCCCGCCAACAGAGATACCGCCGAAGTTCACCCCGTGATAGCCGCGCTCGCGGCCCACGAGCCGGGTGCGCTGCCCCTCGCCCTTGGCGCGGTGATAGGCGATGGCGATCTTCAACGCCGTCTCGACCGACTCCGAGCCGGAATTGGTGAAAAACACATGCTCCATCGGATCGGGTGCCAGATCGCGCAGACGATTGGCGAGTTCAAACGCCTTGGGATGCCCCATCTGAAACGCCGGCGCGTAGTCGAGTTCGCCCGCCTGTGCCCGGATCGCCTCGACGATCTTCGGCCGCGAATGCCCGGCGTTGCAGCACCAAAGGCCTGCAGTGCCATCCAGCACCTCGCGTCCATCGGCGGTGCGGTAGTGCATGTCCTTCGCGCTGACGAACATGCGCGGCGCCTTCTTGAACTGTCGGTTCGCGGTGAACGGCATCCAGAAGGCGGAAAGGTCGTTCGGAACGGAGGGACGGTCGAGCGCCATGGCATCACTCCCGTTGGCTGTGGCGAAAACGGCAAAGAGTTTGACCAATTGGTCAGGATGACGCTACCACGAGGCCTATGGCAGTCAAGGACTTCGGCCCGCGGCCGGATTTCCGGGTAGACAGTTAATGACGGACACCGCCCCTGCGCCGCGTACGCGGATCCAGGAAAAGAATACGTCGGCGATTCTCGACGCCGCGCTGGAGGTGTTCTCGCAGGCCGGGTTTCGCGGCGCGACGCTGGATCAGATCGCCAAGGCGGCCGGGCTGTCAAAGCCGAACCTGCTGTATTACTTCCCGTCGAAAGAAGCGATCCATGTCGCGCTGTTGTCGCAGTTGCTCGACAGCTGGCTCGACCCCTTGCGGCGACTTGACCCCGAAGGCGACCCGGTCGACGAGATTGTGCGATATGTGCTACGAAAGCTGGATATGGCACGAGAATTACCCCGCGAAAGCCGGTTATTTGCAAACGAGATCCTGCAGGGCGCGCCGCGAATCCACGACTACATCACTGGTCCGCTGAAGGATCTGGTCGATGAAAAGGCCAGGCTGATCCAGTCCTGGGCAACGGCTGGGCGCATCGCGCCGGTCGATCCGCATCACCTGATCTTCTCGATCTGGGCCACCACCCAGCACTACGCCGATTTCGACGTCCAGGTCCGCGGCATCCTGGCACCCGGGGGTGACGCGCATTTCGACGGCGCGGCCAAGTTTCTGCAGCATCTCTACCGCCGCGGGATGGCGCCCGATTAACCACGACGCCAAAAAACGCTTCTCGGTTAACCCCTTAACCGACTCGATCTGTTATGGTCTCAGCCGTGGGGGCTCTCGCTTTGTGGGAGCTGACGATGGGTGACTTCAACGGGATACCGCCCTTTGCCGGGTCCGCTGCGACCCGCATCGACACCACCGCCAACCGGCGCGCCCTGCCACCGGTGGAGCCGAGCCTCGACACCCGCGCGCCGGCGGACAGGCGCACGCATGATCACACTTTTGCCCGGCCGAACGACCTGTCGGATCTGGACGAAAACACGCTCACCGGCCCGCCGCCCTCCTTCAGCGCCAACGTGCTGGAGATGGACCGTACGATGCGCGAGGCGATGGCCCGGATCGAGGCGGCGCATAGCCGGCCCGAGGCCGAAATCGCCATCGCGGTCGAGACGCCGGTGGTTCCGGGCGAAACCGTCTGATCCGGGCGAGGCCTGGTCCCGCGGTCAGAAAGGCCTTCGCAGCACGGTTTCGAACCCGTCTTCCAAGCCGCTGCCAAGCGACTTCGCCGCCACCAGTTCCGCAACCTCAGCGCGCCGTTCTTGGCGCAACCTGTTGCGAAATCAGCACCTTAGCGCCCCAACCCCATGTGCGCACCCGCGCCTATTCCGCCGCCTGGCGCACCGCGGGGTTATTGGGATGCGTGGTCCAATCGCCATGCTCGACCGGAACTGCCTCGCCGGTCCTTGCGTCCACCGAGCCCGCGGCCAATTCTTCCATCGTGATACAGCCCTCAACCGGGCAAACATTGACGCAAAGGTTGCAGGCCACGCATTCGGCGTCGATCACCTCGAACACCCGGTCGGCGGACATCGAGATCGCCTGGTGCGAGGTGTCCTCGCAGGCCGCAAAGCAGCGTCCGCATTTGATGCAGGCGTCCTGGTCGATCCGCGCCTTGGTCACGTAGTTGAGGTTCAGGTGCTGCCAGTCGGTCACGTTCGGCACCGCGCGGCCGACCACCGCCTCGACCGAGCCGTGGCCGTTGTCGTCCATCCACTGTGCGAGGCCCGAAATCAGCTCGTCGACGATCTTGAAGCCGTAGGTCATCGCCGCGGTGCAGACCTGCACGTTGCCGGCGCCGAGCGCCAGGAATTCGGCCGCGTCGCGCCAGGTGGTGACCCCGCCGATCCCGGAAATCGGCAGGCCGGCCGTCTCGGGGTCGCGCGCGATCTCTGACACCATGCTCAGCGCGATCGGTTTCACTGCCGGGCCGCAATAGCCGCCATGGCTGCCCTTGCCGTCGATCGACGGTTCCGGGCTGAAACTGTCGAGATCGACGGACGTGATCGAGTTGATCGTATTGATCAGGCTGACCGCATCGGCGCCGCCGGCTTTCGCCGCGCGCGCCGGCTTGCGGATATCCGTGATGTTCGGCGTGAGCTTCACGATCACCGGCATGGCGGTGTTGGCCTTGCACCAGCGCGTCACCATCTCGATGTACTCCGGCACCTGGCCCACGGCCGATCCCATGCCGCGTTCCGACATGCCGTGCGGGCAGCCGAAATTCAGTTCCACCCCGTCCGCGCCGGTCTCTTCGACCAAGGGCAGGATCGCCTTCCAGGCGGCCTCTTCGCAGGGCACCATCAGCGAGACCACCACGGCGCGGTCGGGGTAATCTCGTTTGACCGCCTTGATTTCGCGCAAATTCACCTCGAGCGGCCGGTCGGTGATCAGCTCGATGTTGTTGAGGCCCAAAAGCCGCCGGTCCGCGCCCCAAACCGCGCCGTAGCGCGGGCCGTTGACGTTCACAATCGGCGGGCCGGCCTCACCCAACGTCTTCCAGACCACGCCGCCCCAGCCTGCCTCGAAGGCGCGGCGGACGTTGTATTCCTTGTCCGTGGGCGGGGCCGAGGCCAGCCAGAACGGGTTCGGCGATGTGATGCCTGCGAATTCGCTTTTCAGTTCGGCCATCTCGGGCCTCCTTTCCTTCGTCTCAGCAGGGGCGCGTGACGATTGCCGCGTCGTCGGCCACCTGCACCAAAAGCGTGCCGTTGGCGCGCATTTCGGCTGTGAAATCAAGCGATTGATGATCGGTCTCGACCACCTGGCCATCGTGAAGATAGACGTTGCGGCAGTCGATCACCGTCTTCAGGCTCAGCCCGTCGGGCGGGTCGCGCCAGTCGCAGATCGTGTGTTCTTTGACGCCAAGGCCGTGCGCCTCGATGTGGAAGACCGGGCCGGCGGGGTCTTCTGCACACCAGGTCCCGATCAGCGGGCTCTGCGCCAGGGCCGGCGTGGCCAGGACCAGGGCGAGGGCGCGGATCATGTCAGGGCGGCGTGCATGGCCTCGGCCGCGTCGCGCCCCTCGGCCACCGCCGTCACGGTCAGATCGTCGCCCCCGGTGGTACAGTCGCCGCCGGCCCAGACGCCCGGCAGTGAGGTCGCGCCCGCGCCGTCCACCTTGATCTTGCCGCCCTCCAATGCCAGGGCGTCCGGCACGCCCGTCAGCCGCTGGCCGATGGCGCGAAACACCTGGTCGGCGGGCAGGCGAAAGGTCTCGCTAGTGCCGCGCAGCCCGTCGGGCCCGGCCTCGGTATATTCGAACTCGACCTCGCGCACCGCGCCGTTGCCGATCACCACCTTGGGCTGGGCGTCGGTGACGATGCGCACGCCCTTCGACGCGGCGAGGTCCTGTTCGTAGAGGCTCGCCGACATCGCCGACCGCCCGCGCCGGTAGACGATGGTGACGGTTTCGGCGCCGAGCAGCTTGGATTGAACCGCGGCGTCGACGGCGGTCATGCCGCCGCCGATCACCACGATATTGCGCCCGACGGGGAGGGAGGACAGATCCTCCGCCTGGCGCAAATCTGAAATGAAATCAACCGCATCTAGGACGTTTTGAGTGTCCTCGCCCTCGGCGCGCAGAGCGTTCACCCCGCCCAGGCCCACGCCCAGAAACACCGCGTCGTGGTCGGCGCGCAGGCCGTCCAGCGTGATCTCGTGCCCAAGCCGCTGGCCGTAGACGGTCGTGATCCCGCCAATCCGCAGCAGCCAGTCGACCTCGGCCTGGGCGAAGCCGTCCACGGTCTTGTAGCTGGCGATGCCGAATTCGTTCAGCCCGCCGGGCTTGGCCTTGGCCTCGAAAAGCGTCACCTCGTGGCCCTTCATCGCCAACCGGTGCGCGCAAGCCAGTCCCGCCGGCCCCGCGCCCACCACCGCCACCCGCTTGCCGGTCGGCGCGGCGCGCGTGTAGGGGTGCGTGCCCGCCGCCATCACCGTGTCGGTGGCAAAACGCTGCAGCCGACCGATCTCGACCGGTTTGCCCTCGGCCGCCTCGCGCACGCAGGCCTCTTCGCAGAGCGTTTCGGTCGGGCAGACGCGGGCGCACATGCCGCCCAGGATGTTCTGGTCGAAGATCGTCTGCGCCGCCGCCTCGGGCGTGCCGGTGGCGATCTGCCGGATGAAAAGCGGGATGTCGATCGAGGTCGGACAGGCGGTCACGCAAGGCGCGTCGTAGCAGAAATAGCACCGGTCGGCGGCGACGGCGGCCTCGTGCGGTGCCAGCGGCGGGTGCAGATCGCCGAAGTTCTCGGCCAGCGCCTCTGCGGGCAGGCGCGCCGACACGACACCTGGGGTGAATTGGCTGTTGGGCACGAACGGGCTCCGTTTGGCTCTCCGGTCCCACAACTCTGCCACAGGCAAGAATTTTATCAACTGGTAAAATCGTGGGCCGCCGGGTGGGGGCGCTGCGCGGCCCCGGGTCAGTGCCAGATGCCGTATCTTTCCCGGACGTGCTCAATCGCCAGGCGGTTCGCGGTCGTCCGATCCACGCCACCGACCTCGGTCCGGCAGAGCGGGTCGAGCGGTTCGGCCTCGGTGTCGGTCGGATCGGGCAGGTTGGCCTCAAGCCAGATCGGCACGCCCGCCCGTGCGACGCAGGCCGAGAGCCAGACATCGTCCACCGCCCAGGCCTCGGGCGGGATGTCGAAGGCCGCGTCGTCGAAATGCTCGGGCCGCACCAGCACCCCGCCGCGCCCCTCGAAAACATCGACATAGCCGGAACGTTTGAATACCTTGCGCGGCGGCGCGACCCGCCCCTGGCCGCTGGTCAGGTCCTGCCAGAGATAGCGCAGTTGAAACTCCAGATCGGTGACCCGCCAGCGCCGCAGCGCGCGGGGCTGCAGATCGCGCGCCCGGGACCCGCCCGCGGCGTCGTAGGCATGGAAGCCCAGCGTCGCGATCACCGCGCCGGGATGGCGCGCCTTGAGGTCCAGGAAGGTTTGCGCCCAGCCCGGGCCATAACGCTGGTCGTCGTCACAGAACAACAGATCGACGTCCTGCCTGCGGAACTCGCGCGCGGCGCCGAGCACCTTGGTCGCGGGCCCGAAATCCTCGTCCAGCCGCCGGATCTCCACGCCCTCGGGCACCTTGGGCAGCGTTCCGTCCCAGTCAGGAAACCGTCGGTAAGTCTCTGGGATATAAAGCAGAACTTTTTCCGCCCCCTGCCCTGCCAGGCTCTCCAGCGTCGCGCCGATCTTGCCGAACCGGGGCGGCACTGACGACAGCGTGATTACCAGCATCTCAGGTCCAGATCCCGTAGGTTTCGCGCATATACCGCACGCCCTGGCGGTTGGCCTCGTTCCGTCCCGCCCCGTCGAACTGAAACGCATAAAGCGGCGAGAACGCCTCGGCCTCGGTGTCGACGGGTTCGCGGATATTCGCCTCGACCCAGATCGGCACGCCGAGCCGCCCGACCATGCCCGAGAGCCAGATATCGTCGACCGACCAGAGCACCGGCGGGATGTCGAAGGCCACGTCGTCGAAATGCTCGGGCCGGACCAGCACGCCGGCGCAGCCCTCGAAGATATCCGTATAGCCCGAGCGCTTGAAGGTCTTGCGCGTGGTGCGCGGCGGCGCATGGCCCGCGACCCGGCTGCGCAGGTCCTGCCAGACCTGGCGCAGCTGAAACCCGATATCGGTGATCCGCCAGCGCCGCAGCGCCCGCGGCTGCCATTCGCGCGCGGTGCCGCCCGGGACCAGCCAGTGCGCCTCGACGCCCAGATGCGCGATGACCGCGCCAGGGTGGCGCGCCTTGGCATCCAGGAACTTCTGCGCCCAGTCGGGCGGGTAGAGGCGGTCGTCGTCGCAAAACAGGATGTCGACGTCCTGCCCGCGATAGGCCTGGGCGGCGGCGAGCACCTTGGTCGCCGGGCCCCAGTCGTTGTCCACGCGCCGGACCGTTACCCCGTCCGGCACCGCCGGCAAGGTTCCGTCCCAGTCGGGAAACCGCCGGTACGCCCTTGGAATATAAAGGCCGATTTCGTCGACCGGCGCCGTCTGGGCGACCAGGCTTTGCAGCGTGGCCCAGGTCTTGTCGAACCGCGGCGGCACCGACGACAGCGAAATCACCAGCTTCGACATCGCCGCCCCGTCACGGCCAGACGCCGTAGGTCTGCTGGAAATAGGCGATCCCGGCACGGTTCGCCGCGTCGCGGTCGGCGCCGTCGATTTCGGCCTTGTGCAGCGCGTCGGTGACGCCCGCGGGCGTGTGCTGGGTGTCGTATTCGTCGGCCAGCACCCAGATCGGCACGCCCTTGCGCGCCAGATGCCCCGACAGCCAGACGTCGTCGACCGCCCAGACCACGTCGGGGATGTCGAAGGCCGCGTCGTCGAAGAAGTCGGGCTTGACCAACGCGCCGCCGAAGCCTTCGAAACAGTCGACATAGCCCGATTGCCGGAACAGCCGCCGCGTGGGCTCGCGCAGGTACCGGCGCTCGACCGGCGGGAAGACGTATTCCCAGGCCATGCGGGCCTGAAACGCCAAATCGAGCGCACGTCGCCGGGTCTTCGCCCGCGGCTGCGGACGGCCTTGCATGCGCGACTGGCCGTAGCGGTCGGCCTCGAACCCGGCGATGGCGATGCAGGCCTCGGGATGGGCGGCGCGCGCAGCGACGAAGGCGGCGGCCCAGTGCGGCTTGTAGCGCCGGTCGTCGTCGCAGAGCAGGATGTCCACGTCCTGACCGCGGAAGGCCTGCGCGGCATAGAGCACCTTGGTGGCGGGGCCCAGATCGCGGTCGACGCGCACGATCTCGACCCCCTCGGGGACCTCGGGCAGGCGCCCGTCCCAATCGGGGAAGCGACGGTAAGTCTTTGGAATATATAGGAGAATTCGGTCGATCTGCGCCGTCTGGCGCCGCAGGCAGTCCAAGGTCGGCGCCAGTTTGTCGAACCGCGACGGGATCGACGACAGCGAAACGATCAGCACCGCACCACCTGCATCTTCCGGCTCGCCCAGGTCCCCTCGACCGCCCGCATCCGCGCGGGGCCGCGGCGGTTTGTCGATGCCGGGCGCCCGGATGTCAAGCGCCTGTCGCGGCGCGCGAATTCTGCCCCCAAGCCGCTTTCCACGCCCTGGCCGCTGACGTATAAGCGCTGTCCAAGGGCCCGCCGGGACGGTCGGGCGGCGAACAACCGGGCGAGGGGTCCATGACCGAGAAAGACAACGACGCCGACGTGGCCTTCGTCCAGGCGCTGGCGGCGATCCTGCGCGACAACGATCTCGCCGCGCTGGAGGTCGAGCGCGGCACCAAAACCGAAGGCCGTCTATCAGTGCGGCTGTCGCGCACCACCGCCGCCGCTCCTGCGCCTGCGTTCCAGCATGTCGCGCCGGCGGCGCCCGCCGCACCCGCCGCCGAGCCGCCCGTGCCGGCAGCCGAGCCTGCCGACGACCCCGCCAGCCTGCCCGGCGCGATCCCCTCGCCCATGGTCGGCACCGTCTATCTGCAGCCCGAGCCGGGCGCCGGGCCGTTCGTCAAGGTCGGCGATACGGTGGCCGAGGGCGACACCCTGCTGATCGTCGAGGCGATGAAGACGATGAACCACATCCACGCGCCCAAGGCCGGCAAGGTGACCCGCATCTTCGTCGAGGACGGCGACGCGGTGGAATACGGCGCGCCGTTGATGGTCGTCGAGTAGCGACATGTTCGAGAAGATCCTGATCGCCAACCGCGGCGAGATCGCCCTGCGCGTGATCCGCGCCTGCCGCGAGATGGGCATCCAGTCGGTCGCGGTGCATTCCACCGCCGATTCGGACGCGATGCATGTGCGCATGGCCGACGAGGCGATCTGCATCGGCCCGCCGCCCGCCGCCGACAGCTATCTGTCGATCCCCGCGATCATCTCGGCCTGCGAGATCACCGGCGCCCAGGCGATCCATCCAGGCTATGGCTTTCTTTCCGAGAACGCCAATTTCGTACAGGTCGTCGAAGAGCACGAGATCACCTTCATCGGCCCCACCGCCGAGCATATCCGGATCATGGGCGACAAGATCACCGCCAAGGACACGATGAAAGGCCTAGGTGTTCCGTGCGTGCCGGGGTCGGACGGCGGCGTGCCGGACCTGGCCGCCGCCCACGCCGTGGCTGCGGAATTTGGCTATCCGGTGCTCATCAAGGCGACCGCCGGCGGCGGCGGGCGCGGCATGAAGCTCGCCCGCACCGAAGCGGATCTGGAGACCGCCTTCCGCACCGCCCGCGCCGAGGCTAAGGCCGCCTTCGGCAACGACGAGGTCTATCTCGAAAAATACCTCGGCAACCCGCGCCACATCGAAATCCAGGTCTTCGGCGACGGCAAGGGCAATGCGGTGCATCTGGGCGAGCGCGACTGCTCGCTGCAGCGCCGCCACCAGAAGGTCTTCGAAGAGGCACCCGGCCCAGCGATCGATTCCGCCACCCGCGCCCGGATCGGCAAGGTCTGTGCCGACGCCGTGGCCCAGATCAACTACATCGGCGCCGGCACCATCGAGTTCCTCTACGAGGACGGCGAATTCTATTTCATCGAGATGAACACCCGCCTGCAGGTCGAGCATCCGGTGACAGAGGCGATCTTCGGCGTCGATCTGGTGCGCGAACAGATCCGCGTGGCCGAGGGCTATCCGATGTCGTTTTCGCAGTCCGATCTCGAGATCAACGGCCACGCCATCGAGGTGCGGCTCAACGCCGAGAAACTGCCCAGTTTCTCGCCCTCGCCCGGCCGGATCACCCAGTATCATGCGCCCGGCGGGCTTGGCGTGCGGATGGATTCGGCGCTTTACGACGGCTACGCGATCCCGCCCTATTACGATTCGCTCGTCGGCAAGCTGATCGTGCACGGCCGCGACCGCCCCGAGGCGCTGGCGAGGCTGCACCGTGCGCTCGGCGAGCTTATCATCGACGGCATCGACACCACGATCCCGCTGTTCCACGACCTCCTGGCGGAGCCGGCGATTCAGTCCGGCGACTATTCGATCCACTGGCTCGAGACCTGGCTGGAGGCGCATTTGGGGTAGGGTGTGGGGCCTTGGGACCCATATTCGGCAAAGGACTATATTCGTCCGCCCAGCCATGCTGCGCTGCCCAGGGCACGGACTCAAGGGGCGCAGCCCCGCCGTGCCCATCGCCAACCCGCCCCGGAGGGGTGGCGATTTGTCGAAACCAGCGCGCCGCTCGATGCCCTACGGGCTCGACAGCCATAAAGCGCCGCCGTTCAGAGGTCGGCTCGCCACCCCGCGGATTGACGACGGGCACAGCTCCTCGCGACGTGGCCAACGTCTCCACCGGGCAACCACCAGCCGTGTGAAGTGATTGATCTGTAGGCAATTCAGCGAGAATACTCAGGTCTTCGAGATTTTACAGATTGCCTTGGTGGACCTCGGCCAGTTTGCGCGGCGAAATAACTCGGCATCACGTTTGCGGCCCTCCCTCATCCGAACGCTCCCCCGGCCTTGCCACGGCGCCGCCAATCTCTAGCATCGGCGCAACCGAAACCCGCCCGAACGCCGATGCGCCCGCCCGAGCTGACCCCGGAAATGCTGATCCAGGCCTATGCCGCGGGGATCTTCCCGATGGCCGAGGCGCGCGAGGCCGACGAGGTGTTCTGGGTCGACCCCGAAAAACGCGGTATTCTGCCGCTCGACGGCTTCCACATCTCGCGCTCGCTGGCCCGCAGCCTGCGCCGCGGCGACTACCACGTCACCATCGACCGCGACTTCCCCACCGCCGTCGCCGCCTGCGCGGACCGGCCCGAAACTTGGATCAACGCCACTATCCAGTCGCTCTATGCCGAACTGCACAGCGCCGGCCTCGCCCACTCGCTGGAGGTTTGGCACGCCGACGAAATGACCGGCGCGGTCTACGGCGTCACCCTCGGCGGCGCCTTTTTCGGCGAAAGCATGTTCTCGCGCCGCACCGACGCCTCGAAGATCGCGCTGGCCTACCTCGTCGACCACCTGCGCCGCACCGGGTTTCAGCTTTTCGATGCCCAGTTCATCACCCCGCACCTGGCCTCGCTGGGCGCCGTCGAGATCAGCCGTGCCGCGTACCACGAACGCCTGCGCGCCGCGCTCGATGCGCCGGCCGACTTCCTCTCGGACATGACCATCCCAACTGCTCAGGACGTCATACAGCGCAACACCCAGACGTCGTAGCGCGCGTGATCGAGCGCGTTCAGCGCCGGCGACGAGGCGATCATCCAGCCCTGGAACACCGGCTCGGGCGTCGCGCCGTAGCGGATCACCAGAAAGGCGAAGGCATCGCCCGACGGATTGCCCACGGGAAACCGGCATTCGCCTAGGGTCACCTCCAGGCGCCCGAACCGCACCACATCGCCGGTCGCCATCTCGATGTCGCGGGTCGCGCCCGATACCTTGTCGAGCCCGCGCAGCACCGCGCCCGCCGCCACCGCTGCCTGGTCCTGTTCGACCGACTCTTCGCTGCCGAGGTCCGGGTCGACCAGGTCGAGGTCCAACTCGGGCTCCAACAGCGACCCTTGCTGCGCCCAGGCCGGCGCTGCCAGGACCAGGCAAACGGCCAAAAGGCGGCGGATCATTCCACCGGCACCTCTTCGTCGCCGGCGACGAACTTCAGGAGCAGATTGATGATGCTGATCGCACTTTGGGTGTCGAGGATCTCGGACCCCGGTTCCAGATCGAAAGGCGACCCGCCGGGGATCAGTTCGACGAAGCTGCCGCCCAGAAGGCCTTCGGAGGCGATCACCGCCGCGGTGTCCTCGGGCAGGCTGATGCCGCCATCGACGGTGAACCCGGTTTCGGCACGGAACGTCTTTGGGTCGAGCACGACCGAGGTCACCGTGCCCACCTTGACCCCGCCCAGCCGCACGTCGGTGCCGACCGTCACCCCCTCGACCGACCGGAACGAGGCCGAATAGGCCGAGGCGCCGGACACCGGTCCCGCCACGCCGGTCAACTGCCCGGCATAGACGAAAAAGCCGATCGCCACGGCCAGCACCGCGCCGCCGACCAGCACTTCTGTGGTATGGTTCGTCATCGCGTTACTCGGGGGACCAGGCCTCGTAATCGCTGCGCGCCTCAGGCGCGGCGCGGCGGATCGAGCCGGGCGGCGCATAGGCCATCGCGGTGCCGGTCAGGTTCTCCTGGTGCGGCTTTTCCCAGTCCTTGCGCTTCAGCGGCTGGTCGGTGGGGGCCGCATCGTAGGTGTGGTGCAGCCAGCCATGCCAGTCGGGGCTGACCCGGCTGGCTTCGGCCTCGCCGTTGTAGATCACCCACCGCCGCTTGCCGTCGCGGGTCTGATAGAAGGCGTTGCCGACCTCGTCCTCGCCCACCTTCACGCCCTTGCGCCAGGTCCAGATCTGGGTGTTGAGCGTCTGCCCGTTCCACCAGGTCACGGCGCGCAGCAGCGTCCTGAGAATGCCCATCGACGTCTCCATTCCAGCCGCCCTCGGTATGGCGCAAGCCGTGACCGAGGTCCAGAGACAAGGCCGCACAGTCCGCTCTCGGCCAGGCATCGCCGGAAGCCGGCTGCCGACCCGCTGCGAGGGACCCAAGGCCCGACGCGCGGCGACGGCTTCGGAAGTGGGCCAGGAGCATCGCGGCGCTCGCCCAGGATGGCCATGGGCGGAACGCCGTGTTGGATTGGACCGAAAGCGCGTGTCGCGGAGGTCGTGATGAGCCGCGCCAACGCCGACCCGCGGGGTGGCGAGCCGACGCTTGTTCGGCAGTACTTTATGGCTGTCGCGTCCGTAGGACCTCACGCGGTGCGCGAGGCTAGACCAATCGCCGCCCCACCCGGGCGGGTCGGCGATGGCGCGGCGGCCTACGGCCTTGACTCCGCGCCTGGCGCGCGTGTCCGGCGTCACCGTCAGCGCCGGGGCGTCAGATTACATGATGAAAGGCCTTCTCGGCCCTAACCCACTGAAACAGAACACCTTCGTACCGCTTCACCCAACCCGGCGCGTCCAAACGTCAGCCGGCGCTGGCGCCTTCCTGCTTGGCCTCGGTGTAGATCATCAAAGGCGCCGCATCCGAGTTCACCGCCTCTTCGTTCACAACCACCTCGTCGACGCCGTCCATGCCCGGCAGATCGAACATGGTGTCCAGCAGGATGTCTTCCATGATCGAGCGCAGGCCCCGGGCGCCGGTCTTGCGTTCGATGGCGCGCTTGGCGATGGCGCGCAGCGCGTCGTCGGTGAAGCTGAGTTGTGCGTCCTCCAGCTCGAAGAGCCGCTGATATTGCTTCACCAGCGCATTCTTCGGCTCGGTCAGGATCGTCACCAGCGCATCCTCGTCGAGGTCCTGCAGCGTCGCAATCACCGGCAGACGGCCAACGAATTCCGGGATCAGACCGAATTTCAGTAGATCCTCGGGCTCCAGTTCCGTGAACATCTCACCGACCGACCGGGCCTCTTCGTCCTTCACATCCGCACCGAAGCCAATGGCAGAGCCACGCCCACGCTGCGCGATGATCTTTTCCAGACCCGCGAACGCCCCGCCGCAGATGAACAGGATATTGGTGGTGTCGACCTGCAGAAACTCCTGCTGGGGATGTTTGCGCCCGCCCTGGGGCGGCACCGAGGCAACGGTGCCCTCCATGATCTTCAACAGCGCCTGCTGCACGCCCTCGCCCGAGACGTCGCGGGTGATCGACGGGTTGTCGGACTTGCGGGTTATCTTGTCGACCTCGTCGATATAGACGATGCCGCGCTGCGCCCGCTCGACGTTGTACTCCGACGCCTGAAGCAGCTTGAGAATGATGTTCTCGACATCCTCACCCACATAACCGGCCTCGGTCAGCGTGGTGGCGTCGGCCATGGTGAACGGCACGTCGAGGATCCGCGCTAGCGTCTGCGCCAACAGAGTCTTCCCGCAGCCGGTGGGCCCGATCAAAAGGATGTTCGATTTCGCCAGCTCGATATCACCGGACTTTCCGGCGTGATTGAGCCGCTTGTAGTGGTTGTGTACCGCCACCGACAGCACCCGCTTGGCGTGGCCCTGACCGATCACATAATCGTCCAGAACCTCGCAAATCTCCTTCGGCGTCGGCACCCCGTCGGACGACTTCAAACCGGCGGATTTGGTCTCTTCGCGGATGATGTCCATGCACAGCTCGACGCATTCGTCGCAGATGAACACCGTCGGGCCCGCGATCAGCTTGCGCACCTCGTGCTGGCTCTTGCCGCAGAACGAGCAATAAAGCGTGTTCTTGCTGTCGCCGCCGGAATTCGTCGCCATCACACACCCTCCGAGGCCGGATGCCCCGCCAATGCCTTCGCCCCCGCGGGGCGGAAAGTCCCTGCCGTCTGTCCAAGCCTATGGCAGAGCCCCAGCGGGCACAACGGCAAATTCTTCACACCGGCACGACCGGCGGTATCCCTTATGCCTCGTCTTCGTCCTTCGCCCGATTCTCGACGATTTCGTCGATATGGCCCCATTCCAGAGCTTCTTCCGGCGACATGAAGTTGTCGCGTTCAAGCGCGGCTTCAACAGCTTCTACGGATTGGCCGGAATGTTTCGAGTAGATCTCGTTCAGCCGCGCCTTCAGCTTCTGGGTTTCTTCGGCGTGGATCATGATGTCGGTGGCCTGGCCTTGGTAGCCTCCCGAGGGTTGGTGCACCATGATCCGCGCGTTCGGCAGCGCATAGCGCATGCCCGTTTCGCCCGCCACCGCGAGCAGCGAGCCCATCGACGCCGCCTGCCCGACGATCAGCGTCGAGACCTTGGGCCGGACATACTGCATCGTGTCATAGATCGACAGGCCGCTGGTCACCACGCCTCCGGGCGAGTTGATATACATCGAGATCTCTTTTTTCGGGTTTTCCGATTCCAGGAACAGAAGCTGCGCCACCACCAGGCTCGCCATGCCGTCGTGGATCGGCCCGTTGATGAACACGATCCGCTCTTTCAGCAGCCGCGAAAAGATGTCGTAGGCGCGTTCGCCGCGGCTAGTCTGTTCGACCACCATCGGAACGAGGTTCTGCATGGTGTGCTGGTAATTCTCAAAGGGGTCGTACATCTCGCCTGCCTCGCGCGCGTTACGGCCGGAATACACCCGGCGGGTTTCCAGAGTCTTAGTGTTGGCCCCGGGGGCCTGCAAGGGCCGCCGGACCGCCACGTGGCGCCGACCATGGGCTTGACAATTGCGTAAGTCAAGACTTACGGTAAGTCATGGCTTACGACACTGCGATCGCCGCCCTGGCCGACCCGACCCGCCGCGCACTGGTCGAGCGTTTGCGCGCCGGACCGCAGCCGGTGGGGGTGCTGGCGGACGATCTGCCGATTAGCCGGCCCGCCGTATCGCAGCATCTCAAGGTGCTGAGCGACGCCGGCCTCTTGGAGGTCGAGCCGCAGGGCGCCCGCCGGCTTTACCGCCTGGCGCCCCGGGGGCTCGACGAGCTGCGCGCCTATCTGGATGGGCTCTGGGACGACGCCCTGTCGAGCTTCGCCGCCCGGGCGCGTGAAGTGGCAAAGGGCTCCTGACCGATGCCCGACGCGGTTGACCTCGCCAGGCTGCCCGATCGAACATGCGGGCGCGGCGCGTGTGCCGCCCGCCAGAACCGGAGACGCATCGCATGACCGACCCCATCGTCAAAACCGTCACCGTACCGCTGCCGTCCGACCGCGCCTTCACGCTTTTCACCCGCGACATCGCCGAGTGGTGGCCGCTCGACAGCCACTCGCTGTCGGCGCAGGAGGAGGGGCAGCCCGCCCGCTCCGTCGACATTCCCGCCGAGGTCGGCGGCGAGGTGCGCGAAACCCGCCCTGACGGCAGCACGGCGCCCTGGGGCCGGGTCACCGACTACACGCCCGGCATCCGCTTTGGAATGACCTGGCACGTGGGCCGGTCCGAGGCACAGGCGAGCCATGTCAGCGTCGATTTCGTGGCGGTTGCCGACGGCACCCGCGTGACCCTGGTGCATTCGGGCTGGCAAGCGCTCGGCACCGAGGCCACGGCGATCCGCGCCGGCTATGTCACCGGCTGGGACTACGTGCTGCACATCCGCTTCGCCCGGGCCTGCGGCAGGATGCCCGTTCCGGCGTGACCGCGCCCGCTTGATCGCCCCCTCAGGCGGCCTAATTGCGCCACCATGACCGAATTTCCGCCGACCCGCACCGAAGCGCTGCGCCGACTGAACGCCTTCGTGCCCAAGGCCGGGCGCGATTATGCCGCCAAGCGCAACTACGACCTGCCCGGCCACCCGCATGTCTCGGGCCTGTCGCCCTACATCCGCCACCGCCTGATCACCGAGGACGAGGTGCTGAGCGCCGTTCTGGCCCGCTTCGCGCCGTCCACCGCCGAGAAGTTCGTTCAAGAGGTGTTTTGGCGCACCTACTGGAAGGGCTGGCTCGAGATGCGCCCCGGGGTCTGGCGGGTTTACCAGGGCTCTCTGAACGGCGCGCTGAACCGGGTGCAGACCGAGGCCGGCCTGCGGACACGGTGGGAAGAGGCCTGCGGGGGGATGACCGGGATCGACTGTTTCGACCACTGGGCGCAGGAGCTTGCCGAGACCGGCTATCTGCACAACCACGCCCGGATGTGGTTCGCCTCGATCTGGTGTTTCACCCTGCGCCTGCCCTGGCAGCTTGGCGCCGACTTCTTCCTGCGCCATCTGCTCGACGGCGACCCGGCCTCGAACACGCTGGGCTGGCGCTGGGTCGCCGGGCTGCAGACGCCGGGCAAGACCTACACCGCCACCGCCTCGAACATCGCACGATACACCGAAGGGCGGTTCAATCCGCTGCACCAGCTTACGCCGGTCACCGCGCCGGTCGAGGGCCTGCCGAACCCGCCCCACAGCGATCCGCCGCAAAGCGGTGCCTGGGACCCTGGCAAGCGCACCGGGCTTTTGCTCACCGAGGACGATCTGTCGCCCGGGTTCCTCTTTGCCCAGGGGCTGCGGCCGGCGGCCACCGCCGTGCTTTTGGGCACCGGGGCGCGCAGCCCGCTGACCGTCAGCCCGCATGTCGTCGCCTTCACCACGGCCGCCGCCGAGGACGCAGTGGCCCGGTTCTCGGACCGCCTCGGGCCCGTCACGAGTCCGACCGAGGACCCCGTCGCGATCGCCGCCTGGGCCGGGGAAAACGGCCTCGACCAGATCGTGCTGCCCTACGCCCCGGTCGGTCCCGCCGCGGACCGGATCGCCGCACTTGCGGACCTGACCGAGGTTCCGGTGATCCAGGTCCTGCGCCCCTCCGACCAGCGCGCCTGGCCCCAAGCCACTCACGGCTTCTATCGGTTCAAAGAGAATATCCCGCGCCTGATCGCCGACCTCAAAGGCCTCAAGGCCGCCTGAGCCAGCGCTCGGACGCAGTCCTTTGCTGAGCCGTGCCCCCTCGCCGACCTGCGGTCTGCCCCATAGCAGAAGGCAGCGAACTGCCCCGGGCACGGAATCAAGGGGCGCAGCCCCGCCGTGCCCATCGCCGCCCCGCCCCGGTGGGGTGGCGATTGGTCGATGCTTGCGCACCGCTTGAGGTCCTACGGACTCGACAGCCAAAAAGTGCACCCGATCAAAGGTCCTTTCGCCACCCCGCGGGCCGGCGATGGGCCCGGCTCTTCAATGATCGGCCGACGTCCGTTCAAGCCCAATACACGCACCCTCGCCGCCCCTCAGGAATGACAGAAAATCCCTCATCCACCTGATGGAATCTTGAGCCGTGCGGCCGGCGCCCGTACCCTCTCCGCGTCAGGGAGGCCCGCCATGAACGACCCGCGCCACGACTTCGCCCCGCCGCAATCCTGGTACGACGCCGACGCCGGTGACCTCGCCGAATTCGCCGGCTCGATCCCGGCCGAGACCGACCCTTCCGACTGGCCGCACGCCAGCGAAATCCAACAAAGCGTGCTGATCTACGACGGCGACGCGGTCCGCGCCATGGACCGAACCGCCCACCGCGCGCTGATGGCCGAATGGGCCCGCGCCTTTTTGACAGGCCCCGGCGTCATCGTCATCAAGAACGGCTTTGCCGACACCGCCCCCGTCACCCGCGCCACCGCGCTTTTCACCCGCATGATCGCCGACGAAAGCGCCACCGGCGCCGGCGGCGGCGACCATTTTGCCAAGCCCGGCGCCAACGACCGGGTCTGGAACGCCCTGCAGAAACATTGCCTGGCCGACCCGGAAGGCTTCGCGCTCTACTACGGCAACATCTGCATGGCGCTCGCGGCCGAGGCTTGGCTCGGCCCGCACTACCAGTTCACCGCGCAGGTCAACCGCGTAAACCCAGGCGGCACGGCGCAGTCGCCGCATCGCGACTACCACCTGGGCTTCATGACCCGCGAAAACGCCGCGCGCTGGCCGGCCCATGCCCACCTGCTGTCGCCCGCGCTGACCCTGCAAGGCGCCGTCGCCCATTGCGACATGCCGCTCGAGAGCGGGCCGACCATGCTGCTGCCCTATTCCCAGCGCTATCCCGCCGGATACATCGCCTTCGGCAAGCCCGAATTCCAGGACTACTTCGCTCAGAACCACGTACAACTGCCGCTTGGCACCGGCGACCTTGTGTTCTTCAACCCTGCGCTCATGCACGGCGCCGGGCACAACCGCACCGCCGACATCCGCCGGATGGCCAACCTCTTGCAGATCGGCTCCGCCTTCGGTCGGTCCATCGAGGCCATCGACCGTGCCGCCATGGCCAAGGCGCTGTTCGCCCCGCTGCAGGCCCTCGTCGCCGCGGGCCGCCTCGGCGAAGTGGAAACCGCCGCCGCCATCGCTGCCTGCGCCGAGGGCTACGCTTACCCCACAAATCTCGACAATGATCCGCCCGCGCCAGGCGACCTCGCCCCCCTCAGCCAAGCGGCGATCCTCGCCAAGGCACTGGCCGACGGCATGGACCCGGACGCTTTCACGGCGCAACTGGAGGCCTGGGAGCAACGCCGCCAACCGTGACCCGTCGCTTCGACGTCCGGTTCGATGGCACCGACGTTTTACCGACGTAATACCGACGTTTTACCGACAGCGGTTTCAGACGCCGAGATAACGCCCGGCCACCTCCTCCGTGATCTCGCCCGGCGCGCCCGCCCAAACGCTCCGCCCGCGCTCCAAGATCACCGCCTGGTCCATCACCGCGCGCATCTCTTTCAGCGACTTGTCGACCAGCAAGATCGACAGCCCCTCGGCCTTAAGCCTCTGAACGGCCTGCCAAATCTGCGCTCGCACCACAGGCGCCAACCCTTCTGTCGCCTCGTCCAGAATGAGCAGCCGCGGTGAAGTCATCAGCGCCCGCCCAATCGCCAGCATCTGCTGCTCGCCGCCCGACAACGTCACCCCCATCTGCCCCCGCCGCGCCTCCAACGCCGGAAAAAGCTCAAAAACATCAGCGACTTGCCACGCCCTGCCCCGCGCCGCGACTTGCAGATTCTCCGCCACCGTCAGGTTCGGAAACACCCGCCGCCCCTCCGGCACCAGCCCAATCCCCAACCGCGCCGCCAGGTGCGAGGGCATCCCGGTAACCTGTTGCCCCTCAAAGGAAATTTCACCTTCAGCGACCGCCATCATCCGGCAGATACAGCGGATCGTGGTGGTTTTGCCCATGCCGTTGCGCCCCATCAGCGCGACGACCTCGCCCTCGGCCACCGCCAGATCGACGCCAAAGAGCACCTGCACATGCCCATAAGCCGCTGAAATATCGCGCACATCCAGAAGGCTCACGAGGGATCCCCCAAATACGCCTCCTGCACCTGCGGGTCGGCGCGCACCGCCTCGACCGTGCCGCTCGCCAGCACCCGCCCATAGCTCAAGACCGTGATCCGGTCGGCCAGCCAGAACACCGCGTCCATGTCGTGCTCCACCAGCAGGATTGGCGCCTCGGCCCTGAGCCCGTCCAACAGCTCCGTCAGCTCCGCCGTCCCCTCGGCCCCCATCCCCGCCATCGGCTCATCCAGCAAAAACGCCTTTGGTTTCAACGCCAAAGCCATCGCGATTTCCAGCCGCCGCCGCTCACCGTGGCTCAGCTCTGAGGCCAGGACCCGTTCCCGCCCGGCGAGCCCCACGCGCCCGATCAGCGCCTCCGCCGGGTCCACCAGCGCGGCATCGCGCAAGGCGGCGCGAAAGAACCGGAACACCCGGTGGCTGGCGCCCTGCACCGCCAGCATCACGTTCTGCAGCACGGTAAAATCCGGCGCCACCGACGAGACCTGAAAAGACCGCGCCAGCCCAGCCCTGGCCCGCCCAGCCGCATCGAGCCCGCCGATGTCGCGCCCCAAAAACCGCACGACGCCAGCGTCCGGCCGAAGCTCTCCGGCGATTTGCCGGATCAGCGTCGACTTGCCCGCCCCGTTCGGCCCGATCAGCGCATGGATCTCGCCCGGCCGCAGATCCAGCGACACGCCGTCGCTCGCCACCACCGAGCCGAACCGCTTCGAAACGCCCTCGACCGCCAGCACCTCAGTCATGCGCCCGCCTCGGGCTCAGCACCCCGATCAGCCCGCCCTTTGCGAACAGTACCACAGCCAGCAGCAAGAGCCCCAGAAACACCTGCCAATACTCGCTGACCCCGCCCAACTGATGCTCCAGCAGGATGAACAGCCCGGCCCCGGCCACCGGCCCAAAGAGCCGCCCGACGCCACCGAGGATCACGAAGATCATGATCTCGCCGCTGGTCTGCCAGCTCAGCATCGACGGCGACACGAAGCGGTTGAGATCGGCATAGAGCGCGCCGGCGAGCCCGGTGATCGCGCCCGAAATCACGAAGGCCGTCAGCCGTACGCCGATGGGACGGATGCCCACCGCTGCCACCCGAACCGGGTTCTGCCGCGCCCCCTCCAGCGCCAGCCCAAACCGCGACCGGGTCAGCACCGCCGATAGCCACAAGCCGCCCAAAAGCAGGACAAAACAGATCACGAAAAACTGCAGCGGGTCGAAAGTGTTGGCGCCGGGAAAGCCGTTGCGGACGTAGAACGACAGCCCGTCTTCGCCGCCATAGGCAGGCCAGGAGATGGCGAAGTAGAACAGCATCTGTGCAAACGCCAGGGTGACCATGATGAAATAGACGCCCGAGGTGCGCAACGACAGCACCCCGATCACCAGCGCGGCCAGTGCGCTCGCCGCCACTGCGACCGGCCAGATCACCAGCATCTGCTGGCTGCCGGGCAGTTCGACGGGCCAGGTCGTCAGCGGCTCGACCGACACGGCATGGCTCGCCAGGATCCCCGCCGCATAGCCGCCGATGCCGAAGAATGCCGCATGGCCGAAGGACACCAGCCCGCCGAAACCGAGGGCCAGGTTCAGCCCCACCCCGGCGAGCGCGAAGATCGCAACCTTGGTCGCCAGCGTGATCACGAAGGGCTCCCCCGCCGCCGAGGCCGCCAGGGGCACCGCTACCAGCAGCCCCAGCACGGCGCCGTTGACCCAGACCTCACGCAATGCCGAAAAGCCCCCGTGGCCGCCAGACCAGGACGCCCGCCATCAGCACGTAGATCAGCATCGAGGCCAGCGCCGAGCCAACCGCGTTGGCCTCCGACGGCGCCATCACCGCGCCAAAGGCCGCCGGCAACAGGACCTTGCCCAACGTGTCGGTCAGCCCCACCAGAAGCGCGCCCACCAGCGCGCCCTTGATCGACCCGATCCCGCCGATCACGATCACCACGAAGGCCAAGATCAAGACCGGCTCGCCCATGCCGACCTGCACCGACTGGATCGTGCCGACCAGCGCGCCCGCCAGCCCCGCCAGCGCGGCGCCGAGCGCGAAGACCAGGGTGTATAGCCGGTCGATATCGACGCCTAGGGCCGCGATCATCTCGCGATCGGCCTCGCCGGCCCGGATCCGCATGCCAAGCCGCGTCGCCCCGATCAGCCAAAAGAGGCCTGCGGCGATCGCCAGGCCGACACCGATGATCGCCAGCCGATAGAGCGGATACTCGATCCCGCCCGGCAGCGTCACCGCCCCCGCCAGTGGCCCAGGCACCGACAGATAGAGCGGGAAGGACCCAAACACCCACCGCGTGCCTTCCGAGAAGATCAGGATCAGCGCGAAGGTCGCCAGCACCTGATCCAGATGATCGCGCGCATAAAGCCGCCGGATCACGGCAAGCTCCACCACCGCCCCCGCCGCCGCGGCCGCCGCCAGCGACGCCGCCAGCCCCAGCCACCACGACCCGGTCGCCGCCGCCACCGCGGCACAGGCGAAGGCCCCGACCATATAAAGCGACCCATGCGCGAGGTTAATCAGCCCCATCACGCCGAAGACCAGCGTCAGCCCGGCCGCCATCAGAAACAGCATGACGCCGTATTGCAGCCCGTTCAGGACCTGCTCGATCAGCAGAAGCGCCGACATGCCCGCTTCTTCTCGTCAGAAATACTCATGGTCCCGGCCCCGCACCCCGCGCTGCCGCCCACTGTCCGGCGTCGCCTTGCGGCTGGCGGAAAAGCCGCGCGCGGAAGCGCACATTTGGGTCCCCGGGATCACATCTGACAATCGCCGGCATAGGCGTCGGCATGGTCGGTCAGCCCGGTCGCGACGATTCGGTTGGTGAACACCTCGCCCTCCTGGATCACCTCGCGCACGTAGATGTCCTGGATCGGGTGATGGTTGGGTCCGAACGCGAAGTCGCCGCGCACGCTTGCGAATTCCGCCGCCCGCAGCGCCTCGCGAAACGCGTCTGCGTCCGACACATCCGCCTTCGCCGCCGCCGAGATCAGCAGATTGCCGGTGTCGAAGCCCTGGCTGGCGTAAAGCGACGGCAGCCGCCCGTATTCGGTCTTGAACGCATCGACGAAGGCCTTGTTCGCCGAATTGTCCAGGTCCTTCGACCATTGCGAGGTGTTCTTGACGCCGAGCGCCGCGGCGCCGACCGCCTGCAGGATGCCCTGATCGAAGGAAAACGCCGGACCCACGACCGGCAGCTCGACGCCCGAGCCGGCATATTGCTTCAAAAACGCGATGCCCATGCCGCCGGGCAGGAAGAAGAACACCGAATCGGCCTCCGACGCGCGGATCTGGGCAATCTCGGCGGCGTAGTCGGTCTGGCCGAGCTTGGTATAGACCTCGCCCGCGATCTCGCCCTGGAAAAACCGCTTGAAGCCGGTCAGCGCGTCAACCCCGGCCGGGTAGTTGGGCGCCAGGATGAACGACTTGCCGAGCCCCGCGGAACTGGCATAGGCGCCTGCCGCCTCGTGCAGGTTGTCGTTCTGCCAGGCGACGTTGAAGTAGTTCTCGTGACAGCCCTTGCCGGCCAGCGCCGAGGGGCCGGCATTGGGCGAGAGGTAGAACTTGCCCTGCGCCGTGGCCGCGGGCACCACCGCCATCGCGAGGTTCGACCAGATGATCCCGGTCAGCACATCGACCTGATCCGACTGGATCATCTTGTCGGCTAGCTGCACCGCCACGTCCGGCTTGCGCTGATCGTCCTCGACCACAACTTCGATGCCGTGCGCGCGTCCCTGTGCGGCATGCATCTTCAAGGCCAGCATGAAGCCGTCGCGCACGTCGATCCCAAGCGCCGCGCCACCGCCCGACAGCGTGGTGATCATGCCCACTTTCAGCCCCTCGGCCGGCGCCGCACCCGCCGCCAGACCCGCCACAGCCGCCGCGGCCAGCGCCGCATTCATCCTCCGCATCGTTCCGCACTCCCTGTGAATAATCCGGCGCGAGCCTAGAAGTCGTCCGCCCGCTTCACAAGGCCCAAGCGCGCTGGGACGGTCTGTCACAGACCCGCCGGCTGACAGCCGCCGCCCCCGGCCTATCTCTGCGCAATGGCCGATCCTGCGCCCAGACACCTGCCGCTCGCGCTCCTCTACGGGGCGCTCTGCCATGGCACCTTCGCGCTGGCAGGCCTCGCCATGGTCTGGGGTCTCTTCACCGGGCTCACCCAGGCTTTCGGCGCCGTGCCCTACCCCTGGGCGCTGCTCGCCAACGCCGCGCTTCTGCTCCAATTCCCGCTCGGCCACTCTCTGTTGCTCACCGACCGCGGACGCCGCGTCCTTGCCCGTCTTGCCCCCGAGCCCTTTGGTACAACTCTCGCCACAACCACCTATGCGTTCATCGCCTCGCTGCAGCTTCTGGCGCTCTTCACCCTCTGGACGCCGTCGGGCATCGTCCTCTGGCAGGCCGAGGGCGCCGCGTACTGGCTGATGTGCGCGCTTTTTGCGGCAAGCTGGCTGATCCTGGCAAAGGCGAGTTTCGACGCCGGGCCCGAGGTGCAGGGCGGCTGGCTCGGCTGGACCGCGCTGGCCCGCGGCATCAAACCGGTCTTCCCCGACATGCCGCAGACCGGGCTCTTCCGCGTGATCCGTCAGCCGATCTACGCCGGGTTCGCGCTGACGCTTTGGACCATGCCCACCTGGACCGCCGACCAGGTGGCACTCGCCACAGCCTACACTGCCTATTGCCTCCTCGCCCCGCGCCTTAAGGAGCGCCGGTTCGCGCGGTTCTACGGCAACCGGTTCCGCACCTACCAGGCGCGCGTGCCCTACTGGATCCCCCGCCTGCCCAACCTCAGGAGCCGCAAAGATGCCTGACGGCACCCGCAACGACCTGACGATCTACGACGCCGTCGCCGATCAATGGTGGTCCGACGAGATCCGTTGGGTCCGGACGCTGAAGAACATGGTGCCCGGGCGGTTGGCCTATTTCGACCGGTTCGTCGACTGGCGCGGCAAGGCGGTGCTCGATCTCGGCTGCGCCGGCGGCTTCATGGCCGAGGCGCTCGACGACCGCGGCGCGCGCGTCACCGGCATCGACCCCGCGGCCGAGGCCATCGCCGCCGCCCGGGCCCACGCCGGCGACCGCGCCATCCGCTACGACGTCGGCGTCGGCGAGGCGTTGCCCTACGCCGAGGCCAGCTTCGACGCCGTGGTCTGCGTCGACGTGCTGGAACACGTCGAGGACCTGACCCGGGTCGTCGCCGAGGTGTACCGGGTGCTGAAGCCCGGCGGGCTGTTTCTCTTCGACACGATCAATCGCAGCCCGCTGTCCCGCCTCGCGGTGATCACTCTGGCCGAGGATGTGCTGAAGCTCCTGCCCAAGGGCACCCACGACCCGGCCCTCTTTATCCGGCCGCGAGAGCTGCGGGCGGCGCTCACTGGCGCGGGGTTCACCGTCGGCCGCTTTACCGGGCTCGGGCCGCGCGGGTTGACGCGGCGGGGCGATTTCACCTTCGGCCGCCTGCCCGGCACAGCCATCATCTACATGGGCACCGCCCGCAAGCCGGACCTGACATGACCGAGATCGCCGCTCTTCTGGCCGCCGCGCTGCTGTTCGGCGGCATGACGCTTTACAGCTTCGGCCTGGCGCCGCTCCTGTTCACCGGCCTCGACGCGCCGACTGCCGGCAGGATGCTGCGCCGTGCCTTCCCCTGGTACTACCTTTTCATCCTGGCCACGGCTGTCCTGGCCGCCGGGTTGCTGGCGCCGAGCGATCCCGTCGCAGCCGGTCTCATGGCCGCGACTGCCACCGTCGCGATCATCGCCCGCCAAGCCCTGATGCCCGCCATCAACGCCGCCACCGACGCCGGCGCTGAACGCCGCTTCGCCTGGCTGCACGGCCTTTCCGTCGCGCTCAACTTCGTCCAGCTCGCCGCCGTGGCATGGGTCTTGGTCCGGTTCCTGTAGGTCGGGCTGGGCTTCGGTGCGTGCGGAGTTAGGCGCGAGCCGCCATCGACGAAACGCCCAGGGCGCGGCATCAAGGCTGCCGCACCGCCGCGCCATCGCCGACCAAAAAAGGACGGGGCCGGCGGCCCCGTCCGCTGAGCGGCCGTGCCGCCCTCAATACTGCGCCACGTACTCCTCGTAGGCCGCCAGATTGCTCGGATTCAGGTCAGCCAGATCGACCCCGAGCAGCAAGACCGAGGACCCCGGCGCATAGTCAAGCCGCGCGCCCTCGGCCGTTTGGGTCAGGTCGGCGAACGGGTCATAGGGCGGCGCGCCGAAGTCGTACTCGACGAAAAGCTGATCCTGGAATGGATCGAAATCCGCCACCACGTCGTGACCCTCGCCCACGGCGCTGCCGCCATCGCCCTGCCGATCCACGAATACGATATCCGCGCCCTGCCCGGTGAAGATTAGATCGTCCCCGCCGATGGCCCCGATCAGATCGTCGCCGTCGCCTGCATCTATGGTGTCGTCGCCGACCGAGCCGATGATCTCGTCGTTCCCGGCGCCCGCCACGATCGACCGGATCGAGCCGTTCTCGATGAAGATTTGGTCGTCGAACGCGGTGGTGATAAGCGCCTCGACCTGTTCGAGATCGGTGCGGTCGGTATTGTACGGATCATAGCCGCCGGGATACCCCAACAGCGGTTCGACCGTCACCACACCCGGAGTACCGGAATAGCTCGCGTCATAGGCCTCTACACCCTCCGCATTGCCCGAGAAATCTGCGGTGTCGAACCCGTCGCCGCCCAGGAACACGTCGTCGCCTGCGCTTCCGATCATCGTGTCGTTGCCGGCGCCCATGTCGAAGAACTCATCGGCATAGGTGCCCACCACAAGATCGTCGCCCGGCGTGCCGAAAGTCGTGCCCCCGACAAAGCTCACCTGAGTGGCAAAGACATTGTCGGCCTCGGTCTGCTCGGGCCCGCTATAGGGGTCGTAGCCGGCCTCATAGACATAGCCGATCACGTAGTAGTCTCCCGCTGGAACAAACTGCTCGCTGAGCTGCAGGTACTCTGAAATCACCACCGTTTCGCCCTGCTGGACCGAGCCGTAGTCGCCTGAGAACGAGAAATCGTCGCCGGAAATCTCGGCATCGGTCGACAGGAACCAATCGACCTTGAAGTCCTTCGCGCCGAATGTGCCTTCGTTGCTGATGGTGAAGTCGATCAGCAGCCAGTTGTCGTATCTCAACTCGATATTCGGCTGTCCCGCTGCGTCCGGATGCTCATAGGTGTCGCTCACCGCGATGGCGTCGAGGCTGAGGTTCCAGAATGGATCGCCGCCGCCCGATCCGCCGGTGACCGTCAGCGGGGTCAAAGCGGTGTTGTTGGCTGGATCGTCCAGGCCGGCCTCTTGGCTCGTCGGCGTCAGATCCGCGATGATCTGATAGTCGCCCGACCCCAGGATCGCCGCACTCGTCGACCCGGTGATCGACACAGTCCCTTCCATCGCGACGGTCTCGTACAGGTCGACCAGCGGAATGTCGTCCGCCGACAGAGTCCCATCGGTCGAGGCATAAAGCGTCACCATGAAGCCCTGATCGCGCACATTCCCGGCGGCGCTGACCGTCAGGTCGTAGTCCAGCGTGTCGCCCGCATCCAAGTCGAGCACCGGTTGCCCGCCATTGACCGAAAACGCATCGAGCGCCAGGTCCATCTGCCACTCGGCGATAGTGATCTCGACCCAGCTCGCGACATTGTCGGTCTCGTCTGCCTCCGCCAGGGTGCCCGACGGATCGACGATGGCGCCCACGTAATAGGTGCCGCCCTGCAGCCCCCAACTGGCCAGCCCGCTCGAAATCGTCACCGTCTCGCCCGCAGCCAATGCCTCAACCGGCTTGGTGACCGCAAAGAAATGCTGTGCGTCCGGGTCGGCCTCGGGCATCACCACAAAGCGCATTGTGGTCTCGCCGCTTGCGATGGTCCCGGTCGAGATGATGTCGAGACTCACCTGCATCACCTGCTCAGGCTCTAGCGTCGTATCGTCCACCGTCAGCGTGCCTGCGGTCAAATTGACGGTCCGCGGTAGAATCACCTCTGCAAAACTTTGCGTCATATCCGCAAACTCGAAGAATTCGACGTTATGCACGATATCGGTGCCATCCGGTCCTTCGATCCGTAGGCTGTTGCCGTCGAGCTGGGTGATCACGTAGTCGTCGCGGTTGCCGGTGAAGACCGCGGTGTCGATGTCACGGTTGCCGTTGATGGTGTCGTCGCCCGCGCCGCCGAACAGCCGGTCGTTGCCGGACCCGCCCTTCAGCGTGTCGGACCCTTCGCCGCCGTCCAGGCTGTCGGTGCCGCTGCCGCCCAAAAGCGAGTCGTCGCCTAGGCCGCCCTGGAGCGTATCGGCACCCGAGCCTCCTTTGAGCGTGTCGTTGCCCTCTAATCCCGAAAGCAGATCATCGCCCTTGCGGCCGATGATCTCGTCTGCATCGACGGTGCCGGTCAGGATATCTGCTGAATTCGTGCCGCGTATCGTTGCCATGGTGAACCTCTGAAAATGGTGAAGCGGAATTTCGCGCGCCTAAGCCAAACAAGTGAATTATGTCCAAATCATGGCGCTTGAGACGCAAAAGATTGGACTAAAAAACCGCCAGAACGGCGTTGCCCTGGCGCAACTCCCGCGGGTGATGCACAGCTTGTGCGGACCGCTTCGCGCTATCGACTATCTTTGCTGTCGGGGCTGCCGGGCACCTTGGCCACGCCAAGAAACAGCAGGCGGCAAATCCCCCGTTATCACCGGCCCCGACCAGTCATTTTCGCAAGGGCCACGATATTCCCTTTTTTTCGCGCGATACTCGAAGAAACGCACCGCCTCCCGTCCGGCGCACGCGCGCGTAGCCAAAGGCGACGGGGCAGAGTAACCAGTCCAGCGCGACCCGCGTCGGCGTGCGGCACTCCCGCCGCGCCAACTTGCGTCCTGCGCCGCCCCGTGCGACCTTCAGACAGACCGCCTGGGAGGACGGCATGGAGCAAACCGACATCCGCCCGACGACCGCAACCGTGGCAGCGCCAAGCCAATTGCCGCAAGTTAAAGAGCCGCGCAATCCGGGCCAAGATCTTGACCTCGACTGGGTGATGTCGGCCCAGGCCAACACCTCGGCTATCGAACGCCGCGCCAATACTCTCCCTGGCCGCCGATCCGTCAAAAAAGACCACCAGGCCGCCTGGCTGCTCAAAGCCATCACGCTGATCGACCTCACTACACTTGCAGGGGGCGACACGGCGGGCCGCGTCCGCCGCCTCTGCGCAAAAGCCCGCCAGCCCGTTCGCCAGGACCTGCTCGATGCGCTCGAGATGCCGCCCATCACCGTCGGCGCGGTCTGCGTCTACCACGATATGGTCGAGACGGCGGTCGACGCGCTGAAGGGCACGACCATCCCCGTCGCCGCAGTCTCCACCGGCTTTCCCGCCGGCCTCTCGCCCTTCAAAATCCGCCTCGCAGAGATCGCCGAATCCGTCAAAGCCGGTGCCAAGGAAATCGACATCGTCATCTCCCGCCGTCACGTGCTGACCGGCAACTGGCAGGCGCTCTACGACGAAACCCGTGCGATGCGAGAGGCCTGCGGCGACGCGCATATGAAGACGATCCTCGCAACCGGTGAACTGGGAAGCCTGCGCAACGTCGCCCGCGCCAGCCTCGTCTGCATGTTGGGCGGGGCGGATTTCATCAAGACCTCGACCGGCAAAGAAGCGATCAACGCCACGTTGCCCGTCAGTTTGGTGATGATCCGAGCCCTGCGCGATTACCACGACCGGACCGGCTATCGCATCGGCTACAAACCCGCCGGCGGCATCTCGAAGGCCAAAGACGCGCTGACCTACCTCACCCTGCTCAAGGACGAGCTCGGCACCCGCTGGATGCAGCCCGACCTCTTCCGCTTCGGTGCCTCGTCGCTTCTGGGCGACATCGAACGCCAGCTCGAACACCACGTCACGGGCCGCTACTCGGCCGGGTACCGGCATGCACTGTCCTAACCGCCCGCACCCGGACTCTTTGCAAGAGTCCGGCCCGTTTTCCTTTGAGGAAAACGCCCTCAGCTGCAATCGGAGCGCCCGTCAATGAACGTCCCCGAGATCTTCGACACCCTCGACTACGGCCGCGCCCCTGAAAGCGCTGCCGAGGCACTCGCTTGGCTCGTTGATGGCGGCGATCGCTACGGCCATTTCATCGACGGCAAGATGACAGAGCCCGGCGACGGTTTTCTGTCGAGAAACCCCGCGACGGGCGAAACCCTCGCCACACTTTCCCAAGCCACCCAAGCCGATATCGACGCCGCCGTTGCCGCCGCCCGCCGTGCCCAACCGAAATGGGCCCAACTGACAGGCCACGAGCGTGCCAAATACCTCTACGCAGTCGCGCGCCTGGTCCAGAAACATTCCCGCCTTCTCAGCGTGTTGGAGACCCTCGACAACGGCAAACCGATCCGCGAGAGCCGCGACATCGACATCCCACTGGTCGCACGGCATTTCTACTACCACGCCGGCATGGCGCAGCTTCAGGACGCCGAATTGCCGGACAGAGAGCCCCTCGGCGTCTGCGGCCAGATCATCCCCTGGAACTTCCCGCTTTTGATGCTCGCCTGGAAGATCGCGCCCGCGATCGCAATGGGCAACACAGTGGTGCTGAAGCCCGCCGAATATACCTCGCTCACCGCGCTTCTCTTTGCCGATCTCTGCCGCGAGGCGGGCCTGCCGAAGGGCGTCGTCAACATCGTCACCGGCGACGGACACGCCGGCGAGATGATCGTAAGCCACTCGGATATAGACAAAATCGCTTTCACCGGTTCCACCACCGTGGGCCGCTACATCCGCGAGGCCACCGCCGGGTCGGGTAAATCCCTGACCCTCGAGCTCGGCGGCAAATCACCCTACATCGTCTTCGACGACGCCGATCTAGATTCGGCCATCGAGGGCCTCGTCGACGCGATCTGGTTCAACCAGGGCCAGGTCTGCTGCGCCGGCTCGCGGCTTTTGGTGCAGGAAGGCATCGCCGAGCGTTTCTACGCCAAGCTGCGCCGCCGCATGGACGCGCTGCGCATCGGCGACCCGCTCGACAAATGCATCGACATCGGCGCGGTCGTCGATCCCGTGCAGCTGCAGACCATCACCGACATGGTCGCGGACAGCGCAGGAGAGGTCTACAAAGCGCAAATCCCGCTGCCGGACACGGGCTGTTACTACCCGCCCACGCTGATCACCGGCCTCGCCCCCTCGGACCGGCTGATGCAGGAGGAGATCTTCGGGCCCGTTCTCGTCGGCACCACCTTCCGCACCCCCGCCGAGGCGGTGCAGCTGGCCAACAACACGCGCTATGGGTTGGCCGCAAGCGTCTGGACGGAAAGCATAAACCTCGGCCTCGACATCGCGCCGAAACTCGCCGCGGGCGTGGTCTGGGTCAACGCGACCAACCTCTTCGACGCCGCCGCAGGCTTTGGCGGCGTGCGCGAGAGCGGCTTCGGGCGCGAGGGCGGTTGGGAGGGCCTGTTGGCCTACACCAAGCCCAAAGGCCGCCCCAAAAAGCGCGCCAAGATCGACCCGGTACAGGCCCCGGCGGACGGCGCCGCCGACGGCCTCGACCGTACCGCCAAGCTCTACATCGGCGGCAAGCAGGCACGGCCCGACGGCGGCTATTCCCGCGCCGTCTGGTCGAAGCGGGGCAAGCTTCTGGGCCACATGCCGCTGGCCAATCGCAAAGACGTCCGCAACGCCGTCGAGGCCGCGGGCAAGGCGGCGAGCTGGGGTAAGACCACCGGGCACCTGCGCGCCCAGATCCTTTATTACATCGGCGAAAACCTCTCCGCCCGCGCTCAGGAATTCTCATCGAGCCTTCAGGATCTGACGGGGGTCACCAAGAAGACGGCCGATGTGGAGGTCGAGACCTCGATCCGCCGCCTCTTCACCTATGCCGCCTGGGCCGATAAGTACGACGGCGCGGCAAAAGGCGTGCCGTTGCGCGGCATCGCGCTCGCCATGAACGAGCCCGTTGGCACCATCGGCGCCTTCTGCCCCGACGAGGCGCCGCTTTTGGGCCTCGTCTCGCTCATCGCCCCGGCCATTGCCATGGGCAACCGCATCGTTGCCGTTGCCTCCGAGCCCTACCCGCTCGCTGCCACCGTTTTCTACCAGGTGCTGGAGACCTCGGATGTGCCTGCAGGTGTCGTTAACATCCTGACCGGCGTGCACCAGGATCTCGCCCCGCATCTCGCCGGGCACATGGATGTCGAGGCGGTCTGGAGCTTCTCCTCCTCCGATCTCTCTGCCACCATCGAGCGTGAAGCGGCCGGGAACCTCAAACGAACCTGGGTCAACAACGGCCGCGACTGCGACTGGAGTGGCCCTGAGGGCGAAGGCCGCGCCTTCCTCGTCGCGGCTACCGAAGTCAAGACGATCTGGGTGCCCTACGGCGAGTGAGCCGCCATCAAATTGTGTGCCTGCGGCACGCCGGTTTTGCACTGCGTGCGGGTTGGGGGCGCCGCCCCCGCGCCTGCGGCGCTCCCCCGAGATATTTTTGGCCAGATGAAGGAGCCGAGGGACGCGGCGTCGAAGCACGGGGCAAATCGGACATTTGCCATCTCCTCCCCTCGCGGCATAAGCAGATGGACCACTGACAGGAGGCGTCATGACCCGCACAGGCTTTTTCTGGGACGAACGCACCTTCTGGCATTCTGGCGGCAACTACGCGCTGACCTTCTCCCTCGGCGACCTTGTGCAGCCGCTGGCCGCGGGCGGCTTGCCCGAAAGCCCGGAAACCAAACGGCGGCTGAAAAACCTCATCGACGTGACCGGCTTGATCCACGAGCTTGACGCCCAGTCCGCCCCTGAGGCAACCCGCGAGGCCCTCGAACGGGTGCACCCGCCGAGCTACCTCGACGTATTCAAACGTCTCTCCGATGCCGGCGGCGGCGAGCTCGGCATGCGCACGCCTTTCGGCCAGGGCGGTTTCGAGATCGCGGCCCTTTCCGCTGGCCTCGCCACTACCGCTCTCGCCGCCGTTCTCGACGGCCGCAACAAGAATGCCTACTCGCTCTCCCGGCCCCCGGGCCACCACTGCCTGCCCGACTTTCCCAACGGCTTTTGTCTCTTCAACAACATCGCCATTGCCATCCGCGCCGCCCAGGCTGCTGGACAGGCACAGCGCATTGCCGTCGTCGACTGGGACGTGCACCACGGCAACGGGACCGAAGCGATCTTCCTCGAAGACGCCGATGTACTGACCATCTCGATCCATCAGGAGCACAACTACCCGCTCGACACCGGCGATCCGGACGTCCTCGGCGAGGGTTCGGCACGCGGCACCAACATGAACATCCCGCTTCCCCCCGGCGCCGGCCACGCCACTTATCTTGAGGCGATGCAGTGGCTGGTCCTGCCCAAGCTCCGCGCCTTCCAGCCCGAGGCGATCGTCGTCGCCTGCGGCTATGACGCCGCCGCCTATGACCCGCTCGCCCAGATGACCGCCAGCGCGCTGACCTTCCGGATGCTCACCCGTCTCATCATGCAGGCCGCCGACGAGCTCTGCGACGGCCGCCTCGTGCTAGTCCACGAGGGCGGCTATTCCGAGGCCTATGTCCCGTTCTGCGCCCATGCCGTGCTGCAGGAACTCTCTGGCAGCAGCATCGAGGCGCCCGATCCCAAGGCCGAGACCCTGCGCATCCGCCAGCCCAACGCGCGCATGCAGGCCGCCTATTCCGAGATCCTGACCGATCTCGTTCAGCATTTCGGCCTGGCCCCTTGACCCCGGCGCGTCCAGCCCCGACATCGCGAAAAACCAAACCGAAGACCCGAAATGCCTGATCCGAATCCCGCTGCACTCGACTTCCTGCTGACCCGCCGCTCGCGGCCCGCCAAGACGCTGACGACGCCGGTCCCCGACAACGACACGGTCAAGACATTGCTCACCGCCGCCGCCCGGTCGCCCGACCACGGCAAGCTGGAGCCCTGGCGGTTCGTCGTGCTGGAAAAACCCGCCTTGCAAAGGCTGGCCGATCTCGCCCAGACCCGGGGCGATGCCCTCGGCCTCGACCACGATCAAACCGCCAAGGGCGTCGCGCAATATGCCAATGCCGATCTCGCCATCGCCGTGGTCTCCAGTCCGAAACCGTCGGAAAAGATCCCGCAAATCGAACAGTCGCTGTCGGCCGGCGCTGTCTGCCTTGCGTTGCTGAACGCCGCACTCGCCGCCGGCTGGGGCGCCAACTGGCTGACTGGATGGGCCAGTCACGAACCCACCTTCCGCACCGAAGGCCTTGGCCTCGAGCCCCACGAATCCATCGCCGGCCTGATACATCTCGGGACCGAAACCGCCAAACCACCCGAGCGCCCGCGCCCCGATCTCGACGCGATCACCACGTGGGTCGCCAGGTGATCATCGGCGACTTCCTCAAGGCCATCGGCCAGATCGGCGACCCGCGGTTTCGCCGCGTCCTGTTCCTCGGGCTCGGCCTCACCATCGCGCTGCTTTTCGCCGTCTATGCCCTGTTCCTCGGCCTGGTGAACTGGCTCGCGCCCGACACCGTCACCCTGCCGATCCTGGGCGAGGTCACCTGGGTCGACGACTTGCTATCGGGCGCGTCGATCCTGCTGATGCTGATCCTGTCGGTATTCCTGATGGTGCCGGTCGCCTCGGCTTTCACCGGCATCTTCCTCGAAGACGTCGCCGCAGCCGTCGAAGACCGCCACTACCCGCACCTGCCGGACGTGCCCCGCCTGCCCTTCACCGAGGCGCTCACCGATAGCCTCAATTTCCTCGCCATCATCATCGCGGCGAACCTGCTGGCATTGGTCCTCTATGTGTTTTTTGTCCCCGCGGCGCCGTTCATTTTCTGGGGCCTCAATGGCTACCTTCTTGGCCGCGAGTACTTTCAACTCGTCGCCATGCGCCGCATCGGCCGGAAAGCGGCCAAGGCCGCCTATCGCCGCAATGTCGCCGCGGTCTGGCTGGCTGGACTTTTTATGGCGATCCCACTGACCGTGCCGCTTTTGAATCTGGTCATCCCGATCCTAGGCGTGGCGACCTTTACTCACCTGTTTCAGCGGCTGGAGCCATCCGGTTGAACATGTCGATGTCGCGGACAGAGATCGCGCCCGAGAAGATTACCCCGGCAATTACCACCCACAGCACAGCCGCCACCACCGTCACGATCTTGAACTTGCGCCGGATGTTCAGCTCTGCCGGCGCCCCGGCCTGGGTGCCCGGCGTCACTTCGCCCACATCGCCTTGCGTCGTCAGCCGCAAGGGAAGAACGATGAACAGCACCAGAAACCACAGCACCGCGAACAGGACCAGGGCAGAGGTGATGCCCATCAGACCTGCTCCAGCTCGATAAGGCAGCCGTTGAAGTCCTTTGGGTGAAGGAACAGGACCGGCTTTCCATGCGCCCCGATCTTCGGGTCCCCGTCGCCCAGGACCCGCGCGCCATCCGCCTTCAACTTGTCGCGCGCGGCCAGAATATCATCGACCTCGTAGCACATGTGATGAATGCCGCCCGCCGGGTTCTTCTCTAGAAACCCGTTGATCGGCGAGGCGTCTCCCAAGGGGTAGAGCAGCTCTACCTTGGTGTTCGGCAGTTCGATGAACACCACCGTCACGCCATGGTCCGGCTCGTCCTGCGGATCGCCGACACTGGCGCCCAAGGTCTCGCGGTATTGCGCCGCCGCCGCCTCTAGGTCGGGCACCGCAATCGCCACGTGGTTGAGACGTCCGATCATGCCTTGGCCTCCATCGCTGCTCGGCGGCGTATATGAAGCGCACCTACGCCCCGCGCAAGCGGCGCGAAGCCGCAGTGCGCGCGGTTAACCGGGGATTCACCTCGGCCGGGGTTTAATTGGGGAAGCTACTCGACAGGAGCTTGCGCCATGCCTTTGAATCTTGACCCGCTTCCCCTGGGCCCCGCTCCCACAGCCGCACGGCCGTTTATCGGCATGACCATCCTTGTGGTCGAGGACAGCCGTTTCGCGAGCGAGGCGGTGCGGCTTCTCTGCCTGAAATCCGGCGCCCGCATTCGCCGCGCCGACAGCTTGCGTGCCGCCCGCCGGCACCTCTCGGTCTACTTGCCCACGGTCGTGATCGTCGATCTTGGCCTTCCCGACGGATCGGGGTTGGAGCTGATCGGCAATCTGGCGAACGCGGCGCAGCGGATTCCGGTGATCCTCGCCACCAGCGGCGACGACCGCAACTTCGTCTCGGCCGTCGATGCCGGCGCCGACGGGGTCTTGTCGAAGCCGATCGAAAGCCTCGCGGTGTTCCAAAAGGCGGTGATCGACAACCTGCCGCTCGACAAACGGCCGCCCGGACTGCGCCTGGTATCGGCGGAAACCGTGTCGCCCGATCCCGTGGCCTTGCGCGACGACTTCGCCCATATCGCGGACGTTCTCACCGCCTCGGATGACGATCAAACGATCGACTATGTGGCACAGTTTCTGACCGGTGTCGCCCGCAGTGCCAATGACGACGCGTTGGAAGAGGCCGCCTCGACGCTTGCCGCCAACCGTGCCGATGGCGGGCGAATCCGATCCGACATTGCCCGCGTCGCGGGGATGCTGCAGGAACGGCTCGAAGGCCGGGCAGCGATCTGAGGCCGGATTGGCCCGGACCGACCCATGCGCATGGGCGTGGCGTTGGGGTCTTCGGCCAACGCCGCGACGCCGCCAACGCGCCCTGCCTCCATCCTCGCCCCGCCATTGCCAAAACTCCGGCAATTCCGCCCGGTTTGAACCTCATTGAGACCACTTTCCTGCACAAGAATTGGAACCCACCGACTATCGAAAGGCTGCCGCCCATGCATGAGTCCGATCCGTCACGCGATTTGATGCAGCGCGTCCGCAACGTCGTGGACTGGGCAGTGTTTACGGTCGGCGTCCTGTCGCTCAGCGCCGCGATCACGGCGACCATTCTGACCAAGACGGAACTTTTCGGCGCCGAAGACGCGGACCAAACGCCACTCGCCGACCGCCGGAACCTCTAGCCCAGACCGCGCGCACCAAAGCCGCGATTGGCCCCGCCACCGCAAGGAGAAGCCGGGCCCGCCAAGCGCCATGCCATGCCCCGCGGTCGCCGAATCCTGCGCTCATTTTGACGCCGTACGGGTGTTCGGCACCCCGTAGTGAACTGGGTTCGGTGCTTGCGCCAGATGGAGAGCCGCCGAGACGCGACGCAGACGCCGCTGTTGAGCCGATCCGATTGAAATGCCGCCTAGGGCTCGACACCAAACGGCCCAGATGTTTCGCGCGCGAAACATTCCGCGTGGCAGAAAGTTTAGCCGCTTTGCGGCAAGCCGTTGAGGACGTTGCGTCAGGCGTTAACGCTTGCCGAAACGGGCGCGGGTGGCGGCGGCTCGGCCGACAACGGCATTGGCCAGACTGAGCGCGCCACGCGCAGTGCCGACCCGCCTGCCGTCCCGAGGGCGGCCGCACTCCAGTCCCGCAATGCCAATCGCAAGCGCCACGGCGTCCTGCCCCCACAAGACCGCCGCCCCTTCGGCGCGGCAAGGCCACCTATACAGGCGGCGCTACGCTCCCTCTGGGGCTCGCGCCCCGGGGCAAAAGGCGGATGCGCCCCCAGGACCGCGATATAAATAGCGGTCGGCACAAATGCCGGGGCGCATCGGGTCCAGAGGATGGCCCAAGACAAAGTGCGCTTGCGTCCCGATGGCATCGGGTAAGTTATTCCGACGACCCGCCGATGCGGCCTTGACGAGATCGAAGGCCTGCGCCCTCACCCTGAGGCAGCGTCGCGCCTAGTCCTGAGGCAACACCCGCAGCCCAAGTTCCATCAGCTGTTCGTTGGTCGGCTCCGACGGGGCGCTCATCATCGCATCTTCGGCGCGCTGGTTCATCGGGAACATGATCACCTCGCGGATGTTGATCTCGTCGGCCAAGAGCATCACCATCCGGTCGATCCCCGCCGCGCAGCCGCCATGGGGCGGCGGCCCATAGCGGAACGCCGTCACCAGCCCGGGGAACCTCCGCTCGACCTCCTCCGCGCTGTAGCCAGCCAGCCCGAAGGCCTTGAACATCACGTCCAGCCGGTGGTTCCGGATCGCGCCCGACACCAGTTCATAGCCGTTGCAGGCCAGGTCGTATTGCCAGCCCAGGACCTGCAACGGGTCGCCGTCGAGTGCCTCCACCCCGCCTTGCGGCATCGAAAACGGGTTGTGCGAGAAGTCGATGATGCCGGTTTCGTCGTCCTTTTCGTACATGGGGAAATCGACGATCCAGCAGAACGCAAAACGGTCGGTCTCGGTCAGTCCGAGCTCTTCGCCGATCACAATGCGCGCCCGGCCTGCGACCGATTCGAAGGCCGCGGGCTTGCCGCCGAGGAAGAATGCGGCGTCGCCCTTGCCGAGATGCAATTGCTGACGGATCGCCTCGGTCCGTTCCGGGCCGATATTCTTGGCCAAAGGCCCCGCGGCCTCCATCCCCTCGGCCCCGTCGCGCCAGAAGATATAGCCCATCCCCGGCAATCCTTGCTGCTGGGCATAGGCGTTCATCCGGTCGCAGAATTTTCTGGACCCACCGCCCTTGGCCGGGATCGCGCGGATCTCCGTCCCTTCCTGCTCCAGAAGTTTCGCGAAGATCGCAAAGCCGGAACCGCGGAAATGCTCGCTGACATCCTGCATTTTGATCGGGTTCCGCAGGTCCGGCTTGTCGGTGCCGTACCACCGCATCGCGTCAGCGAACTTGATGTGCGGCCAGACGGAATCGACCCGCCGTCCATTGCCGAACGCCTCGAAACAGCCCTGCACGACGGGTTGGATCGCGTCGAACACGTCCTGCTGCTCGACAAACGACATCTCAAGGTCGAGCTGGTAGAAATCGGTGGGCGCGCGGTCGGCGCGCGGGTCCTCGTCGCGGAAACACGGCGCGATCTGGAAATAGCGGTCGAAGCCCGAGACCATGATCAGCTGCTTGAAGAGCTGCGGCGCCTGCGGCAGCGCGTAGAACCGGCCCGGGTGCAGCCGCGACGGCACCAGGAAGTCGCGCGCGCCCTCTGGGCTCGAGGCGGTGATGATCGGCGTCTGGAACTCGGTGAAGCCCTGCGCCCACATGCGTTCGCGCAGGTCCTTCACGACGGCAGAGCGCAGCATGATCTTGTCGTGCAGCCCCTCGCGCCGCAGGTCCAGATAACGGTACTTCAGCCGGGTCTCCTCGGGGTAGTCCTGGTCGCCGAACACCATCAGCGGCAGCTCGTCCGAGGCGCCCAAAACCTCCATATCGCGGATGAAGACCTCGATCTCACCGGTGGCGAGCTTGGGGTTCACCAGCTCGTCGTCGCGCGCCTTCACGTCGCCGTCGATCCGGATGCACCATTCGGATCGCACGCTCTCGACGGCCTCGAAAACCGGCGAGTCGGGGTCGCAGAGCACCTGCGTCACCCCGTAATGGTCACGAAGGTCGATGAACAGGACGCCGCCGTGGTCGCGCACCCGGTGCACCCAGCCCGCCAGGCGGACGGTTTGGCCCACATGGCTCTTGCGAAGATCAGCGCACGTGTGGCTGCGATAGGCGTGCATTTCGGGGCCCTCTCGGCGGCGGTTCGACGGTCGCGCCGATACACAAGGGTTGGCGGGCGAAGTCAAGTGAGCCGCGCCGCCGGCGCCCGTTGCCCGGACCGTTTCCGCCGGTCGCGGGGCACATCCAGCGATTTTCTAGACAAGCCTTTGATGTTTTGGCAAATTAACCTCGCTTAACTGGCCAATGTTCGGGCGAGAGAGGCACAACGCCCGGCCCGAGCCTCAGGGATGGCGCATATTGGCGCCGAAGGGGGTCCGATGTGGGAGTCGTTTTTCGACCGTATGGCCCGCACCATCGTGCAGCGGGGCGCATTGACGGTCACCTATCCGAACGGAACGTCGCAAAGCTATGGCGACGGCACCGGCACGCCGGCGCATATTAGGCTGCGGGACGAGACAACGATGCGGCGGTTGATCCTGAACCCAGAACTGGCCGTCGGCGAATGCTACATGGACGGTGGCCTGACCATCGACGACGACGACCTGCGCGGCTTTCTCGCCGTGGTTCTGCGCAACACCAGTAGGGGGCGCAACACCGGCATTCAAATCTGGCTCGGACGCTTGCGCACGCTGATCCGCACGGCGCGGCAATGGAACCCGATGGGCACCGCGCAGCGCAACGTGGCACATCACTACGACCTGTCCGGCGCGCTCTACGATTTGTTCCTCGACACCGACAAGCAATATTCGTGCGCCTATTTCCGCGATCCCGGCGACACGCTGGAAGCGGCCCAGGCGCAGAAAAAAGCACATATCGCCGGCAAGCTTTTGATCGAGCCGGGGATGCGGGTGCTCGACATCGGCTGCGGTTGGGGCGGCCTGGGGCTGACGCTGGCGCGCGATCACGGCGCCCAGGTGCTGGGCGTGACCCTGTCGGAAGAGCAGCACAAGATCGCCACCGCACGGGCCGAGGCCGAAGGGCTGTCGGACCGGGTCGAATTCCGGCTCGCCGACTACCGCACGGTGACCGACCGGTTCGACCGCGTGGTCTCGGTCGGCATGTTCGAACATGTGGGCGTTCCGCATTACCGCGAGTATTTCAACAACGTGCGGGCACGACTGACCGACGACGGCATCGCGCTGATCCACACCATCGGCCGGACTTCGCCGCCAGGCCACACCAGCCCGTGGATCGCCAAATACATCTTCCCCGGCGGCTATATCCCGTCGCTATCCGAGGTGATGAAAGCGGTGGAGCGCGAAGGGCTTTACACCTGCGACATCGAGGTCTGGCGGCTGCACTACGCCGAGACCCTGCGCAATTGGGAGGAACGGTTTTCCGCCAATCGCGACCGGGTGGCGGAGCTTTACGACGACCGGTTCTGCCGGATGTGGCGGTTCTACTTGATCGCCTCGGAAATGACCTTCCGCCACAATAACCAATGCGTTTTTCAATTTCAGTTGGCGCGGCGGCAAGAGGCCGTGCCCCTGACCCGCGACTACCTCTACCGGGGTCCAGAGGCAGAGCGCATGCACCACGCCGCCGAGTAGATCGCGGCCGAGCGGGGTCGAGAGGCGTTACCTGCCACGGGATGAGCCGCGCCATCGCCGTCCCGCGGGGTGGCGATCCGACGTCTGATCGGTCGTGCTTTATTGCTGTCGAGTCCGTAGGGCATCAAGCGGAGCGCGAGGCTCGACCAATCGCCGCCCCACCGGGGCGGGTCGGCGATGGCGCGGCGGCCTACGGCCTTGAGTCCGCGCCAAGACCGTGATCACGGATGCCACCAAGCCAAGTTTCACCGGCCAAAGGCACCGTCAGAACGGCCGGACCACGTTGCCAGAATAGAAATAGACGCCGAGCCCCAGCGCGAAGACGATGACGCCGGCCAGGCTGTGCAGCACCACCGCCTCGGGGAAGTTTCCGCGCACCCGATAGGCCCAGGCGAAGGCCAGCCCGCCGGAGAACGTCATCGCCGCGACGATCCAGCTCCAGTACATCAGATGCGCCAGCGAAAAGATGGCCGAGTTCAGCAAAACCTGCGCCGTCACGCCCACGGGCAGAAGCGCGGCGTAGCGGTGGAAGAACAGCGGCCGGAACACCACCTCCTGCGGCAGCGCCGAGACCAGCGGATAGAGCAGCGCAATCGCCAGCATCAAACCCGGGTTCTGGCGGATCAGGAACAAAAACGCCTCGGGCCGGGTCAGCCAGATCACCGCCGCGCCCACCACGACCGTCGCCAGGCAGAAGAGCGCCACGAATCGCCAGTCGATCCGCCCCACCCCAGCCACCAGGTCGCGCCAGCGGAAGCCTTCGGTCACGTGCAATAGGACGATGCCCACGCCAGTCACCAGAAACAGCATCGAGAACATCATCGACGGCGGCAACAGCACCGCCATCGCCACCGGCGCGGCCAGATAGAGCGCGCCGAATTCCAGCCGCCGCAGGGCGCCTGCGCGGGGTTTTCGGGCCGGGATCTCAACATCGCTCGCCATTGCCCGCCTAGATAGCCATCCGCGCGCCGGCGTCGAGCCCCAGCGGTCTTGCGCCCCCGCCAGCACTCACTATAACCGCGGCAATTTGGGCGCGCCCCTGCTGCCGGGCCGCGCCGATCCGCAAAAGATGGGGCGCGCGGGCATGCCGAAAAGAACCGACATCCAGTCGATCATGATCATCGGCGCCGGCCCCATCATCATCGGCCAGGCCTGCGAATTCGACTATTCCGGCGCCCAGGCCTGCAAGGCGCTGAAAGAGGAAGGCTACCGCGTCATCCTGGTCAACTCGAACCCGGCGACGATCATGACCGACCCGGGGTTGGCCGACGCCACCTATATCGAGCCGATTACGCCCGAGGTGGTGGCCAAGATCATCGAAAAGGAACGCCCCGACGCTTTGCTGCCGACGATGGGCGGACAGACGGGCCTGAACACCTCGCTCGCGTTGGAAGAATCCGGCGTGCTGCACAAATTCGGCGTCGAAATGATCGGTGCAAAGCGCGCCGCCATCGAAATGGCCGAGGACCGCAAGCTGTTTCGCGAGGCGATGACCCGGATCGGCCTCGAAAACCCCCGCGCCACCATCGCCAATTCGATGGACGAATGCATGGCCGCTCTGGAAGACATCGGCCTGCCGGCGATCATCCGCCCGGCCTTCACCCTCGGCGGCACCGGCGGTGGCGTGGCCTATAACCGCGAAGACTACGAGCATTTCTGCAAGACCGGCCTCGATGCCTCGCCCGTCAGTCAGATCTTGATCGACGAGAGCCTGCTCGGCTGGAAAGAATTCGAGATGGAGGTGGTGCGCGACAAGGCCGACAACGCGATCATCGTCTGCTCGATCGAAAACGTCGACCCGATGGGCGTGCACACCGGCGACTCGATCACCGTGGCCCCCGCGCTGACGCTCACCGACAAGGAATACCAAATCATGCGCAACGGCTCGATCGCGGTCTTGCGCGAGATCGGCGTCGAAACCGGCGGCTCGAACGTGCAATGGGCGATCAACCCCGAAGACGGCCGCATGGTGGTGATCGAGATGAACCCGCGCGTGTCGCGGTCCTCGGCGCTCGCCTCCAAGGCGACCGGATTCCCCATCGCCAAGATCGCCGCCAAGCTCGCCGTCGGCTACACGCTGGACGAGCTCGACAACGACATCACCAAGGTCACGCCCGCCAGCTTCGAGCCCACCATCGACTACGTCGTCACCAAGATCCCGCGCTTCGCCTTCGAGAAGTTCCCCGGCGCCGAGCCGCACCTGACCACTGCGATGAAATCCGTGGGCGAGGCCATGGCCATCGGCCGCACCTTCCACGAGTCGGTGCAAAAGGCGCTGGCCAGCATGGAAACCGGCCTTACCGGCTTCGACGAAATCGCCGTGCCCGACCTCGGCGAGGACCCCGCCGCGCTGATCAAATTCATCTCCGCCCAACACCCCGACCGGTTGCGCCGCATCGCCCAGGCCATGCGCGAAGGCCTCTCGGACGACCAGATCCAGGCCGTCACCTATTTCGACCCCTGGTTCCTCGCCCGCATCCGCGAAATCGTCGACGCCGAGGCTGAGATCGCCAAGAACGGCCTGCCCCTCGACGAAGCCGGGCTGAGGCACCTCAAGATGATGGGCTTCACCGACGCCCGCCTCGCCAAACTCACCGGCCGCGACGAGGACAACATCAGACGCGCCCGCCGCAACCTGGGCGTCACCGCCCAGTTCAAACGCATCGACACCTGCGCCGCCGAGTTCGAGGCCCAGACGCCCTACATGTACTCGACCTACGAAACCCCGGTGATGGGAGAGGCCGAATGCGAGGCGCGGCCGAGCGACGCCAAAAAGGTCGTCATCCTCGGCGGCGGCCCCAACAGGATCGGTCAGGGCATCGAGTTCGACTATTGCTGCTGCCACGCCTGTTTCGCGCTCAGCGATGCCGGCTACGAGACCATCATGGTCAACTGCAACCCCGAAACCGTGAGCACGGACTATGACACATCCGACAGGCTCTACTTCGAGCCCCTCACGTTCGAACATGTCATGGAGATCCTGCGCGTCGAACAGGAAAACGGCACGCTGCATGGAGTGATCGTACAATTCGGCGGCCAAACGCCCCTAAAACTCGCCAATGCCTTGCACAAAGCGAGCATTCCAATCCTCGGCACCAGCCCCGATTCCATCGACTGGGCGGAGGACCGCGAACGGTTCCAGGCGCTTGTGCACGATCTTGGCTTGCACCAACCGAACAATGCCATCGCCTCGACCGACGCAGAGGCCATCGCAGCCGCCGACGCCATTGGCTACCCCCTGGTGATCCGCCCGTCCTACGTCCTCGGCGGCCGCGCCATGGAAATCGTCCGCGACCATGCCCAGCTCGAGCGCTACATCGCCGAGGCCGTCGTGGTCTCAGGCGACAGCCCCGTCCTCTTGGACAGCTACCTCGCCGGCGCGACAGAGGTCGACGTCGACTGCCTCTCCGACGGCCAGTCGGTGCACATCGCCGGCATCATGGAGCATATCGAAGAGGCCGGCGTGCATTCCGGCGACAGCGCCTGCTGCTTGCCGCCGCACTCGCTGTCCGCCGACACGATCCAGGAACTCGAACGCCAAACTGAAGCCCTCGCGAGGGCGCTCAACGTCGTCGGCCTGATGAACGTGCAATTCGCCGTCAAGAACGGCCAGGTCTACCTGATCGAGGTCAACCCCCGCGCCTCCCGCACCGTGCCCTTCGTCGCCAAGGCCACCGACAGCGCCATCGCCTCCATCGCCGCCCGCCTCATGGCCGGCGAGCCGCTCAGCAACTTCCCCGAACGCCCCGCCTACGACGCCACCGCCAGCTACGACACCACCCTGCCGCTCGCCGACCCGATGACGCTCGCCGACCCGATGATGCCATGGTTCAGCGTCAAAGAGGCGGTCATGCCCTTCAACCGCTTCCCCGGCGTCGACACCATCCTCGGCCCCGAAATGCGCTCCACCGGCGAGGTCATGGGCTGGGACCGCTCCTTCCCCCGCGCCTTCCTCAAGGCCCAGCTCGGCGCCGGCACCGACCTGCCGCGCACGGGAACCGTGTTCTTCTCGATCAAGGACGCCGACAAGACGCCGGAGCTGATCGAGACCGCCCGGATCTTGACCGAACTGGGTTTCCAGATCACCGCCACCCGCGGCACCGCGGCGTTCCTCTCGGCCGAGGGCATCGAGACTCAGGTCGTCAACAAAGCCTACGAGGGCGGCCGCACCATCGTCGACATCATCAAGGACGGGCTGATCGATCTGGTGATGAACACCACCGAGGGCGCCCAGGCCGTCGAGGACTCACGGTCCATGCGCAACGTCGCCCTGACCGACAAGATCCCCTACTACACCACCGCCGCCGCGAGCCACGCCGCCGCGCTGGCGATGAAGGCTAGGGTTGAGGGGGAGATTGGGGTACGGAGCCTGCAGGGGTAGCAATTGTGTACATATATGGCGTGTTTCAGGAAATTTCTATCTAGATATTGATTGCCACAGCAGAACTGGACTACCATTGAAGAAACAGGCAAACTGAGCGGCACAGGGAGATCGGCCGATGACTCACTCACAGTGTGAAGCGGCATTGGCTTGGCAAAAAGCCCAGTACGGGCATGACAAAAGAAACCACTTCGATATCCTGTCGCTTCATAAATCTGACCGTTTGAAACACTACGGTTTGCACTTCGCGAAGTATGCCGGACGCCTGGCTCGTGGAGATCAAGAAAAGAAATCGAAACAGCAGACGGCGGTGGATTCTCTATTGGTGAGCCTCAGTGCCGCCAATACCTTGCATCAGCATTTGGCAATGCCTGATGATGATGATGATGAGCGCATTCCAAACAATCAATTTGAGGTCTACGTTTCATCGGCTGGTCAATTCTGTGATGCATGCGAAAAGATAGATCATACGGAGTTTGATGGGATTAAATCTATGTTTGAGAATAGTAACTCAACGCTCTTTAAGCTGTCGCTTCTTTTCTTGAAAAATCTTCAAACGGACCCTCTGGAAGCACTTTCACGTCGTCGAAATGAACTTGCGGCGCGGGCTTTCTACGTAGGTGATTGATTTTTGGCATTCTGGGGTCGCAACGAATGGTTGATGCTGTCGGACCAAGACGGCATAATTCTACCATGGAATAGGGAGAGAGTTGATGAGGCGGGTTACCGCCTTGCTGTTGGTAGTGAAGTCTATTTGGCAGAGGCCGAGGGCTCAGAAGTTCGGGAATTGGCTGAAAAAGAGTCTTTCTTTATCAAACCCGGCCAATTTGCGTTTCTCATTACCGAGGAAGTTGTGAATCTGCCGCTTGGTTGCATTGGCTTCATTTCCGTGAGGGCGGGGACAAAGTTTTATGGACTCGTGAATGTCTCAGGTTTCCATGTAGATCCGGGCTATAAGGGCAAACTCATATTTGCAATTTTCAACTCAGGTCCAACACGAGTTAATCTTTCAAGAGGCGATGACATCTTCTCGATTTGGATGTGTGATCTAAGTTCGCCGATATTGGAAGAGGACGCTCCAAAGAGTGGGTATTTTCACATCACATCCGAAGTGATAAATAAGATTGACGGTGAGCATCTTACGGCGTACCAGCTATCAGATCAAATAGATGAACTAGATCTCAAGTTAAAGAGAGTCGAACAAAGAGTTACAAGCAACAGAAACTGGTTGGTTCGCGGCGGCTTCTTCATCACTATCATAGCTTTTCTTTTTGGGATATTTGTCGCGCCGTACTTTCGGAGTATTTCACAAGCGTCTAAGCAACAACCTCCAGCAACCACTCAAAGCATTTCTAATCCGTGAGTGTCCAATAACCGATGGATTTTCGGTTTGCTGCCGGAGCTGTTGAGAATGTGAACCCCTAAATCTGACGTCAAGGCATCCGCAAAGTTCGACCGCAATCATCAACGAAACCAATACCTTACCCTCCTACTCAGATCTGGACATACTGAGGGATTGCCAACCCCGCCCCTCCTCCCGCAGACTGATCTCAAACAGGAGGACCGCCATGCTCACCCGCCGCCTCATCCTCACCGGCCTGCTCGCCGGACTCGCCCTTCCGGCCCTTGCCCAGGGCAAGAAATCGGCCGGCGGCGATGACATGACCCGCCTCCCCGGCATCGACGGCGCCTACACTGCCGCCGGCCTGAACGCCGACGGCTCGAAATACCGGGGCCAGGTCGAGATCACCCAGCAGGGCGACGCCGTCGAGTTCACCTGGACCGTCGGCACCGACACGTTCCGCGGCCAGGGCACGATCGAGGCCCGCGTCGTCACCGTCGACTGGGGCGCCGCCACCCCCGTGATCTACGTCGTCATGGACGACGGCGAACTGCACGGCACCTGGGACGACGGCGCCGCGCTGGAGAAGCTGACGCCGCGCTAGGCCATGCTGCACTGCAGTACCGACGTAATACCGACGTTTTACCGACGTTCTGCAGACACTGGATTTTGGCCCCCGACCGCCTCGGTCAGCCGCACCGCCGCATCGCGCACCAACCCGCCGAACCGCGCCACGTTCGCGTCGTCCATCCGGCTGACTGGGCCCGAGACCGAGATCCCCGCCACCGGCTCGGCGAAGACATTGAAGACCGGCGCGGCGACGCAGCGCATGCCGGCAGTGCGCTCTTCGTTGTCGATGGCCAGCCCGCGCGACCGGATATAGCGAAGCTCGGCCAGGAGCGCGGGCGCGGCCATAATGGTGGTTCCGGTGAAGCGCTCAAGCTTTTGATTTCGCAACCATTTCTGCAGGCGGTCGTCGGGCCAGAAGGCGAGTAGCGCCTTGCCGATGCCGCTGGCATGCATCGGCGACAACGTGCCCGGAGGAAAGAAGGCGCGGATCGTGGAATGGGTCTCGACCTGGCTGACGAACATCACCTGGGCGCCGCTTTCGACGCCGAGATTGGCGGTCTCGCCGGTGTCTTGCATCAACTGCCGCAGCACGGGGCGGGCGCGCTCGATCACGCTGCTACGGCGCAAAAACGCGGACCCGATCGAAAACGCGCCGCTGCCCACGTGCCAAAGCTGCTGGACCTCGTCGAATTCGGCGATCCGGTGCTGCGCCAGCGTGGTCAGCACGCGGTAGAGCGTGGCCGGCGATTGGCCCATCTCGGCGGCGAGATCCGAGAGCGTGATACCCTCATGCGCGGCGAGCGCGGCCAGCACCGTCATCGCCCGATCGAGCGATTGGATGGTGTTCTGCTCGGTCTTGTCGTGGAACGCCTTGGGGCGCCCGCGCTGGCGTTTGGGGTCTGTGGCCATGGCCGGTCCTCGTCGTGAAATCTGGCGGTTTGAAATACGAAACCGCATCGTGAAAAAACATAAACCTCTGAGAAGATATAGGAAAGAGGCAATTTTCACTAAATGAAAAAACATTTCGAAAAAATTGCATGGCGGTGTCGGTGGCTTTAGACACGAGCCTAGTTTCGTCAGAGGAGGCGGCGATGTCGCAGAATCCGGTCTTCATTCCCGGCCCGACCAACATGCCGGACGCGATCCGCAAGGCCTGCGACATGGCCACGCTAGACCACCGGTCGTCCGCCTTCGCCGAGATCTTCGCGCCCGCCGTGCGCGGGGTGAAGCGGGTGCTCAAAACCACGACCGGCGAGGTGGTGATCTTCCCCGCCTCGGGCACCGGCGGCTGGGAGGCGGCGATTTCGAACACGCTGAGCCCGGGCGACACCGTTTTGGCCGCGCGGCACGGCATGTTCAGCCACCGCTGGATCGACCTCTGCCAGCGCCATAGGTTGGACGTGCACATCGTCGAGGCTCCCTGGGGGGCAGGCTGCCCGGCTGACCGCTATGCCGAGGTGCTGGCGGCCGACAAATCCCACAAGATCAAGGCGGTGCTGGCCACCCACAACGAGACCGCGACGGGGGTCAAGAGCGACATCGCGGCGGTGCGGCGGGCGATCGACGCCGCAGGGCACCCCGCGCTCTTGCTGGTCGACGGGGTCAGCTCGATCGGCTCGATGGACTTCCGGATGGACGACTGGGGCGTCGATGTGGCCGTCGCCGGATCGCAGAAGGGCTTCATGCTGCCGGCCGGGCTCGCCATCGTCGGGGTCAGTCCGAAGGCGCTGGCGGCGATGGAAGCGGCCACCCTGCCTCGCACCTTCTTCGATTTCCGCGACATGCTGACCGCCTATGCCGGCGGCGGCTATCCCTACACGCCTGCGGTAGGGCTGTTGAATGGGCTGAAGCTGGCGACCGAGATGCTGCTGGAGGAAGGGCTGGACAGTGTTTTCGCCCGGCACCACCGCATCGCCGAGGGCGTGCGCCGGGCGGTCGCGGCCTGGGGCCTGCAGCCCTGTGCCGAACGCCCCGAGCTCTATTCCGACACCGTCACGGCGATCCGAACGCCCGAGGGGTTCGACGCCACCGCGCTCGTCACCCACGCCGCCGAGCGCTACGACGTGGCCTTCGGTGTGGGCCTCGGCGAGGTGGCCGGAAAGGTGTTCCGGATCGGGCATCTGGGCTCGATCACCGACGTGATGGCGCTATCTGGCATCGCGACGGCGGAAATGGCGATGGCCGATCTGGGGCTGCCGGTGCGGCTGGGCTCGGGCGTCGCGGCGGCGCAGGACTTCTATCGCCACGGCGGCGGCGCCGCGGCCTTGGCAGCGGAGTGAGGCGGATGAAGGACATGGCCCTGACCATACCCACCTATGACGACATGCTGGCCGCGCATGACCGTATCCGGCCGCATATCCACCGCACGCCGGTCCTGACCTCCAGCTATTTCAACGAGTTGACCGGGGCGGAGCTGTTCTTCAAGTGCGAGAATTTCCAGAAGGCCGGCGCGTTCAAGGTGCGCGGCGCGTCGAACGCGGTCTTCGGGCTGTCGGACGAGGCGGCTGCGCGGGGCGTGGCGACGCATTCCTCGGGCAACCATGCGCTGTCGCTTAGCTATGCCGCGGGACGGCGCGGCATTCCGTGCAACGTGGTGATGCCGCGCACCGCGCCCGAGGCGAAGAAGGCCGCGGTCCGCGGCTATGGCGGGACGATCACCGAATGCGAGCCCTCGACCACCGCGCGCGAGGCGGTCTTTGCCGAGGTGCAGGCCGCGACCGGCGCCGAATTCGTGCATCCCTACAACGACCCGCGGGTGATCGCCGGGCAGGCCACCTGTTCGCGCGAGGTCTTGGACCAGGTCGAGGACCTCGACATCGTGATCGCGCCGATCGGCGGCGGCGGCATGGTGTCGGGCACCTGTCTGACGTTGAGCCATGCCGCGCCAGGGGTCGAGATCATCGCCGCCGAGCCCGAGCAGGCAGACGATGCCTATCGCAGCCTCAAGGCCGGCCGGATCATCGCCGACGACGCGCCGCAGACCATCGCCGACGGGCTGAAGGTGCCGCTGAAAGAGCTCACCTGGCACTTCGTGTCGTCCTATGTCAGCGACATCCTGACCGCGTCGGAGCAGGAGATCGTCGATGCGATGAAGCTGACCTGGGCGCGGATGAAAATCGTGATGGAGCCGAGCTGCGCGGTGCCGCTGGCGACCATCCTGAAGAACAAGGACCGGTTCGCGGGCAAGCGGGTCGGCGTGATCGTGACCGGCGGCAATGTCGATCTGGACAAGCTGCCATGGATGAAGCCCTGACGGGACCGGCGGGCGGCAGGATTTCGGCGAAATCCTGTGGCCAGAGTTTCGTCGAAACTCTGGCGCCGCAACGGCCGCAGCGAAACGAAAAGGACGACGCGAGATGAAAGACATGGTCAATTTCGCCGACCTCGAGGTCGGCTACGACGTGCCGGCCCTGCCCGGCATGGACGAGTCAGAGATCCAGACGCCCTGCCTGGTGCTCGATCTCGATGCGCTGGAGCGCAACATCAAGAAGATGGGCGACTATGCCGCGGCGCATGGCATGCGGCACCGGGTGCACGGCAAGATGCACAAGTCGGTAGATGTGGCCAAGCTGCAGGTGGACCTGGGCGGCGCGGTCGGGGTGTGCTGTCAGAAGGTCAGCGAGGCCGAGGTCTTCGCCCGAGGCGGCATAAAGGACGTGCTGGTGTCGAACCAAGTGCGCGACCCGGCCAAGATCGACCGGCTGGCGCGGATGCCGAAGCTGGGCGCGCGGACGATTTGCTGTGTCGACGATGTGGCGAATGTTGCCGACCTGTCGGCGGCAGCTGTCAAGGACGGCACCGAGATCGAGTGCCTGGTCGAAATCGACTGCGGCGCCGGGCGCTGTGGCGTGACGACGACACCCGCGGTGGTGGAGATCGCCAAGGCCATTGACGCGGCCGAGGGATTGAAATTCGCTGGCATCCAGGCCTATCAGGGCGCGATGCAGCACCTCGACAGCTATGACGAGCGCAAGGCCAAGGTCGACGTCGCCATCGCCATGGTGCGCGACGCGGTCGACGGGTTGCAGGCCGAGGGGCTGAGCTGCGACATCGTCGGCGGCGGCGGCACCGGGTCGTACTATTTCGAGTCCAACTCGGGCGTCTATAACGAGCTGCAATGCGGGTCCTATGCCTTCATGGACGCCGATTACGGCCGGATTTTGGACAAGGACGGCAAGCGGATCGACCGCGGCGAGTGGGAAAATGCGCTTTTCATCCTGACCTCGGTGATGAGCCATGCGAAGGCCGACAAGGCGATCGTCGATGCCGGTCTGAAGGCGCAATCGGTGGATTCGGGCCTGCCGGTTATCTTCGGGCGTACCGATGTTGAATACGTCAAATGCTCGGACGAGCATGGCGTGGTGATGGACCCCGAGGGCGTCTTGGCGGTCAACGACAAGCTGCGCCTTGTGCCGGGGCATTGCGACCCGACCTGCAACGTGCACGACTGGTATGTCGGCGTGCGTGGCGGCAAGGTCGAGGTGGTGTGGCCGGTCTCGGCGCGCGGCAAGGCATACTGATTTCGAATCGCGCTGACGCGCGATCCGACCGGGGGGGGGGGGGGGGGGGGGGGGGGGGGCCCCCCCGCGCCGCCGCCCGCATCTGAAACGCCGACTGATGCCCGGCGCCGATCATCCCCAAGACCTTCGCCTCGCTCCGCGCCAAATGCTTGATCGACACCGCCGATGCCGCCGC
>JAAUYB010204150.1_pt1 | contig 54162 bp, 54 predicted proteins | sample 7278071 | NCBI WGS metagenome assembly JAAUYB01 (sample SAMN14350121, study PRJNA611818) | marine sediment metagenome | isolation source: surface marine sediment (1.8m) | place: French Polynesia: Moorea | collected 2018-08
CCGTGCTGAACCCGGGGGAGATTGTGGTGTGAGCTTGCCTGAAAGAAACCCCGCCCGGGGCTTGCCCGGGGGCCTCACGGTTTTTGATACCAGAGGCCCGGGGTCAAGCCCGGGGCGGGGTTTACTGTGCGTTAACTGTTCTTCCCCAACGTGCTGCCGTGCCGCACTTCGTCTACATTCTCGCCTCCCGACCCGGTGGTGCCCTCTATACCGGGCGCACGCAGAACCTTCGCAGCCGCGTCGAAGCTCACAGGGCCGGGCTTTCCGAGCATACCGTACGGTACAAAATCAAGACGCTTGTCTGGTTCGAAGCGCACGCGGAGTTCGAGACATCCCTGCGCCGGGAGCGCGCCATCAAACGGTGGCACCGCGGGTGGAAAGACGCGCTGATCACAGAGTTCAATCCCAATTGGAAAGACATGACACACGCCATTCCGGACTGAAGGGGCGCGAGGCCCCGGGTCAGGCCCGGGGCGCGTGTCACATTGGAGGCACCGCATGACCACAGTCATCAAAAACGGAACCGTCGTCACCCATGATCTGACCTACAAGGCGGATGTCTTGGTCGAGGGGGGCAAGATCGTTGAGATCGGCTCGGACCTTAAGGGCGACGAAACCCTCGACGCCACCGGCTGTTATGTCATGCCCGGCGGGATCGACCCGCATGTGCATCTCGAGATGCCGTTTATGGGCACTTATTCCAGCGACGACTTTGAGTCAGGCACCCGCGCAGCGCTCGCGGGTGGGACCACGATGGTCGTCGACTTCTGCCTGCCCAACCAAGGGGAAAGCCTGCTCGACGCGATCAAGCGGTGGGACAACAAATCGACCCGGGCAAATTGCGACTATTCCTTCCACATGGCGGTGACCTGGTGGGGCGAGCAGGTCTTTAACGACATGAAGACCGTGATCGAAGACCGGGGCATCAACACCTTCAAACACTTCCTCGCCTATAAAGGCGCGCTGATGGTGAACGATGACGAGCTCTATTCCAGCTTCAACCGCTTGGCCGAGCTGGGTGGCATCGCCATGGTGCATGCCGAAAATGGCGACGTGGTGGCGGAGCTCAGCGCCAAACTTCTCGCCCAAGGCAACACCGGCCCCGAGGCGCACGCCTATTCCCGCCCGCCGCAGGTCGAGGGGGAGGCCACCAACCGCGCCATCATGATCGCCGACATGGCGGGCGTGCCGCTTTATGTCGTGCACACCTCGTGTGAAGAGGCGCATGAGGCGATCCGCCGGGCGCGCCAGCAGGGCAAGCGCGTCTGGGGGGAGCCGCTGATCCAGCACCTGACGCTCGATGACAGCGAATACGCCCATCCCGATTGGGATCACGCCGCGCGCCGCGTGATGTCACCACCTTTCCGCAACAAGCAACACCAGGACAGCCTCTGGGCCGGTCTGCAGGCGGGCTCCTTGTCGGTGGTGGCAACGGATCACTGCGCCTTTACCACTGAACAGAAACGCTATGGCGTAGGCGATTTCACCAAGATCCCCAATGGCACCGGCGGACTGGAGGACCGGATGCCGATGCTCTGGACGCACGGGGTGATGACCGGCCGGCTGACGATGAACGAATTCGTCGCCGTGACCTCGACCAACATTGCCAAGATCCTCAACTGCTATCCGCGCAAGGGCGCAATTGCGGTGGGGGCTGACGCCGATCTGGTGGTCTGGGATCCTGAGAAATCTAAGACGATCACCGCCGGCACCCAGCAATCCTCGATCGACTACAACGTGTTTGAGGGCAAAGAGGTCACCGGCCTGCCGCGCTTTACCCTGACCCGCGGGCATGTGGCCATCCATGATGGCGAGATCCGCACGCAGGAAGGCCACGGCCAGTTCGTCAAACGCCCGGGCAACGGCGTGACCAACCGCGCGCTCAGCACGTGGAAAGAGCTGACCGCCCCGCGCCCGGTCGAACGCACCGGCATTCCGGCGACCGGGGTTTAACCTTCGCAGCGAATTGAAAGACGTGTTGGACAGTTGATGACACAGACCGCAGAACTTGGACGGACGCCGATTGTTGGTATCTTTCTGGGATACGTTGTCAGCTGCTTCTTGGCCACGACGTGGCTATCCGCAGCTCTCTTTTTCGAGCAAAGCCACGTACCTTCAGCGACGGAAATGGTGGGAGCAATTTACACGTTCAGTGTCTTTGCGTTGGTGTTCTGCGCGCTTCCCTTTGGATTGGGACGGTTCATCATTAGCCGGCTCAGAGCAAAGCGCCTGTGGCACTACGCGTTATTGGGCGCGTCGACTGGCACAGTCATCGGTTGGGCAGTCATTACCGACTGGGCCGTGAGCCTTAAGGCTTTGAGCTTTGTCTTGTATGCGTTTTCAATGCCAGGTTTGGTCATCGGATTGGTCGATTTTGCTATCGAAGCGTTTTTCCTCCGCTTGCTCTAACAGAGGACGACTAGGTTTTGAGCCAAAAAACGGTCATCGCGGCCTCCGACCTGAACCTGACCTTCGAGACCAACGATGGCCCGGTGCATGCGCTCAGCGATGTGCATCTGACCATCGACAAGGGCGAGTTCGTGTCTTTCATCGGCCCGTCGGGCTGTGGCAAAACCACGTTTCTGCGCTGCATCGCGGGGCTCGAGACGCCCACCAGCGGGACGCTGACCGTGAACGGGATGACACCCGATGCGGCGCGGCGGGCGCGGGCCTATGGCTATGTGTTCCAGCATGCAGGGCTTTATCCCTGGCGAACTATTGCGGGCAATATCCGCCTGCCGCTGGAGATCATGGGCTATTCCAAATCCGATCAGGCTGAGCGGGTGTCGCGGACTTTGGAGCTGGTGGACCTTGCGGGTTTCGAAAAGAAATACCCCTGGCAGCTGTCGGGCGGTATGCAGCAGCGCGCCTCGATTGCCCGCGCCTTGGCCTTTGACGCCGACATTCTGCTGATGGACGAACCCTTTGGCGCGCTCGATGAGATTGTCCGTGATCACCTGAACGAACAGCTTTTGCACCTCTGGGAACGCACCGAAAAGACTATCGGCTTTGTCACCCATTCGATCCCCGAGGCGGTGTATCTCTCGACCAAGATCGTGGTGATGAGCCCACGCCCAGGCCGGATCACCGAGGTGATCGACAGCCCGCTGCCGAAGGAACGCCCGCTCGATCTGCGCGAAACACCTGAGTTCCTCGAAGTGGCGCACCGGGTGCGCGAGGGGCTGCGGGCGGGGCATTCTTATGACTGAGGCTGTGCGCCCGGGCACTGCGTCTGATGCGGCCGCCTGCGCGGCGATCAAGAACGCGTGGATCGACGGGACGGATTGGATGCCACGCGTACACCCCGCGGACGACGTGGAACGGCATTACCGCGAGGTAGTGTTCCAAGACCGCGCGGTCTTTGTCACCGGGCAACCGGTCGAGGCTTATATCGCGCTGAGCGACGACAACTATATGACCTCGCTGTTCTGCGCGCAGCCGGGGCGTGGGCGCGGTAAGGCGCTGCTCGATCACGCGAAAACAACACGGCCGGAACTACGGCTCTGGACCTTTGTCGCCAATACCGGCGCACAGCGGTTTTATGAACGGGAGGGCTTTGCCGTCGTTGATCGCTCGGACGGTGACAACGAAGAACGCCTGCCCGACCTGCTCTATTGGTGGGGGGCGGCCTGATGCGCAACCTGCTGCCGATCCTGACCGTGCTCGCCGTGCTGGTGGGCATCTGGTACCTGGCGGTCGCGCCGATGAATGTCCGCGTCGCGCTGGATACGGTGGAACGCGGCGGGGCCGAGGTGGTGCCCGCAGGCTCCGCGACGCGGCGCGACGTGTCGGTCTGGCGGCTGATGGCGCAGAATGCCGAGCATGTGCCCGCCGGCTACGCGCTGGATCGCCCGCGCCTGCCGACACCTGCGCAGGTGGGGCAAGAGCTGTGGAAGACCACCGGCGCCATGGCGCTGAAAGGCCGGGCATGGTCAAAACGCTCGCTGCTCTATCACGGCTGGATCACGCTGCAATCGACGCTCTGGGGCTTTGCCCTTGGCACCAGCCTGGGCATCGCAGGCGCCATTGCCATCGTCTATTCCCGTGTCGCGGATATGAGCCTGATGCCCTGGGCGATCATCAGCCAGACCATCCCCATCGTGGCGCTGGCGCCGATGATCATCGTGGTCTCCAGCCAGTTGGGGGTCGATGGGCGCGGCGTGCCCAAGGCGATCATCTCGGCCTACCTATGTTATTTCCCGGTGCTGGTCGGCATGGTCAAAGGCCTGCGCGCCCCAGCCCTATCGCAGCTGGACCTCTTAAAAACCTACGACGCCACCGGCCTGCAAAGCTTTCTCAAACTGCGCCTGCCCGCCTCGGTCCCCTACCTCTTCACCTCGCTCAAGGTCGGCATCGCCGCCGCCCTTGTCGGCACCATCGTGGGGGAGCTGCCGACCGGCGCCATCAGCGGCCTCGGCGCCCGCATCCTCATCGGCGATCAGTTCGGCACCCCGCTGGCGATCTGGTCGGCGCTCTTCGCCGCGGCGATCCTGGCGGGTCTTCTCGTCACCCTGCTCGACCTCAGCCAAAAGCTGATCCTCAACCGCATGGGGATGCAGCCATGAGCGCGCTGATCCTCGCCCTCATCTTCTGGCTGAGCGCCTGGGCCTTTAACGTCTGGCTCTCCAATTCCCGCTGGCGCACCACCCGCGCCGCGCGGATCGCGGTGCCCGCGCTCTTCGGCATCACCCTCTTGGTGCTGTGGGAGGGGATCGTCCGCGGCCTCGGTGTCAGCGCTGTCATCCTGCCCGCCCCCAGCATCGTGGCACAGACCTTCGCCGCCTCCACCGACATCCTCTGGATCGACTTTGTCCAGACCTTCCTCAAGGGCGCCTTGCGCGGCTTTGTCATCGGTGTCGCCGCCGCGCTGATCTGCGCCCTGCTGATCGACCGCTCGGCCTTTCTGACCCGCGGGTTGCTGCCCATCGGCAATTTCTTTGCCGCCCTGCCGATCGTCGGAGTCGCCCCCATCATGGTCAACTGGTTCGGGTTCGACTGGCAATCCAAGGCCGCCGTCGTCGTGATCATGGTGTTCTTCCCGATCCTGGTGAACACCGTGCAAGGCCTGCGCGCAACCGATGCGATGCAGCGCGACCTGATGCACACCTATGCCGCGAGCTACACCCAAACCTTGCTGAAACTCAGGCTGCCTGCCGCCTTGCCCTTTCTTTTCAACGGGCTCAAGATCGCAACAACGCTCGCCCTGATCGGCGCGATTGTTGCTGAATATTTCGGCTCCCCCACACGCGGGATGGGTTTTCGCATCTCGACCGGGGTCGGCAGCTTGTCAATCGATCTGGTCTGGGCTGAGATCGCCGTCGCCGCCTTGGTGGGTACGATGTTTTACGGAGTGATGGCGTGGATCGAGCGTCGGGTGACCTTCTGGCACCCCTCACAACGTGGATAACAAAAAACGAAGTCACAGGGAGACTTGACCAATGAAACTCAAAGCAACTTTTGGCGCTGCCGCGCTTAGCCTGCTGGCCGGGGGTGCCATGGCCGCAGACGATATGACGCTGCAGCTCAAATGGGTCACGCAAGCACAGTTCGCCGGCTACTACGTGGCGCTGGAAAACGGCTATTACGGTGAGGAAGACCTCAACGTCACCATCAAGCCCGGTGGCCCGGACATCGCGCCGACACAGGTGCTGGCTGGCGGCGGCGCGGATGTCACCGTCGAATGGATGCCCGCGGCCCTCGCTGCACGCGAAAAGGGCCTGCCGATGGTCAACATCGCGCAGCCGTTCAAATCCTCGGGCATGATGCTGACCTGCCGCAAGGATGCCGGCGTCGCCACCACCGATGACTTTGCCGGCAAGACGCTGGGCGTCTGGTTCTTCGGCAACGAATTCCCGTTCCTCAGCTGGATGAGCCAGCTGGGCCTGCCGACCGATGGCTCGGATGCCGGGGTCGAAGTGCTCAAGCAGGGCTTCAACGTCGATCCGATCCTGAACGGTCAGGCGGCTTGCGTCTCGACCATGACGTATAACGAATACTGGCAGGTGATCGACGCGGGCCTCACGCCCGACGATCTGGTGACCTTCAAATACGAAGACCAGGGTGTCGCTACGCTGGAAGACGGGCTTTACGTGCTCGAAGAGAACCTCGAAGACCCCGCGTTCCAGGACAAGATGGTGCGCTTTGTGCGGGCCTCGATGAAGGGCTGGAAATGGGCCGAAGAGAACCCCGAAGAGGCCGCGATGATCGTGCTGGAATATGACGAAACCGGCGCCCAGACCGAAGCGCATCAGGTCCGCATGATGGGTGAGATCGCCAAGCTGACGGCCGGCTCCAACGGCACGCTGGTCGAGGCCGACTACCAGCGCACCGTCGACTCGCTACTGGCCGGTGGTTCCGATCCGGTGATCACCATGCAGCCCGAAGGCGCCTGGACGCACATGATCACAGACAAGGCTCTGAACTGATCTTTGCCTTCCAAAGGGGCGCCCCAGCGGCGCCCCTTTTCTTTTGAGGCCCAGGTTTTTGATCCGCTCTGTCCGCTGTCCTGAACAGGGTCTTGGGTAGCAGTCCCAAAGCGCCGGACGGCCGGATGGCAGATTTTTCGCATCCTCGCGCCATTGTGACCGCCGGTTTTCCGTACCGACGGGCCTTTCAGCCGGATGGCAGAGCAATCCGTACCGAATTCGATCCGAATCGGACGTATTGCTGTTTTCCGCGCCGTAACGCCCGGTTTTAACCCAGGGCAATCCGTACCGAACAAAGGCATTTCAGGACGTATTGCTGCTTTCCAAGTGGTGAATCCCGCAGGTTTAACGCAGCGCACGCCCTGGTACTGGGATTTCGCCCAAAAGCCTCAACCCAACCGGGCGACAATCGCGCGGCCGGCGGCGTGGACTTGGTCGGAGGGGGCCTTGGCGCGGATCATGGCAGAGATGCCGACCACCGACATGGCAAGGAAGGCGGCGAGGTCATCGAGGTCGGCAGTTCCGTCCACCTGCCCGGCGGCGCGGGCGTTTTCCAGGGCGCGGCGGAAGCCGGCATTGAGGCGCGCCAGATAGGCACCGACAAAGGCGGCACTGCCGGGGTCGAGCGCGGCGCGTTCCACCGCCGTGTTGGCCATCAGGCAGCCCAGCCCGGCAAAGGCGCCGTCGATGGCCGAGGAATAGCCGGTAAAGGCGCGGCGGATCGACGTGGCATCGGCGTCCGGATCCTCAATCGGCGCCAGCACCCGCGTGAGGTGGATCTCGCTATAACGTTCCAGCGCAGCCTCAAACAGCTCCTGCTTGGAGCCGAATTCCGAATACATGGTTTTGCGATTGACCCCGAGCGCGGCCACCAGCTCAGCCGTGCTGGTACCAGCATAACCCTGCTTGCGAAACAGCTCGATCGCGCGGTCCAGCAGGTCTTCTCTCTTATAGGTTTTCGGGCTTGGCATCGCGTCCTCAGATTTGTTGTTGACTCAAGGTAATCGATCAGTTACCCATGTCAAGGTAATCGATCAGTTACCATACAGAAACCTGATCGACCCAACCCAGAGGAGACCAAGACAATGACCTATGATGCCGTGAAAAAGACCGCCGCTGCCGCCCTGATGGCCGCAACTCTGGCCACCCCCGCGCTGGCCGAAACCGCCACGTCACAGTTCGATCTGACCTATGTCTGGACGGCGCATCCCGGCATGGAAGAGCGGCTCGTGGCGACCTATGACGCCGTGGGTGATGTGCTGGAGGCCAATGAACCGGGGCTTTTGTTTTACGAGATCGCCGTCTCGGAGACCGGCAACCAGATCGTGATCCACGAGGTGTTCGAAAACAGCGACGCGCTGGCCTTTCACCTGACCGAGACTGCCGCGCAGTTCTTTCCGCAGCTGGTGGAATTTGCCACGCCGGGGCCGTTTGTGTTCCGCGGCGACGTGCCGGCCGAGCTGAAGGCCGCGGCCTACGGCATGAACATGGGGGCGATCTTTACCGGTGACTGGAGCGGCTTTGACCGCCAGTAAACGTGTGATTTCCAGGAGAAAGCGGCGGCAAGGGGTCTTGCCGCCGTTTCCTTGTCTAAGCATTCCTGGTTAGGCTGAAACCGCTAGGCAAAAAGAGGGACTGATGAAGATTGCCGAAAGCCTGTCCGGAGGCGACCGCCGCAGCGTCGGCCGCACGCAAGAGGTGGTGGATCACGTGTTGCAGAACCGCGCGGCTTTGGCAGAGCTGGTCGCGGCGTTGGCGGTTGACGACGCGGTTGTGCGGATGCGGGCGGCGGATGCGTTGGAGAAGGTTTCAGCCCAGCAGCCGCGTTGGGTCGATGGCTTTGCGCAGGATATCCTCGATGCAGCACTGGGGTGCGAACAGCAGGAGGTGCGCTGGCACGCAGCCCAAACCCTGCCGCGGTTGCAGCTAGAGGCGGGGCAGCGGGCGGCGGCGGTGGAATTGCTGTTCGCGTGTCTGGAGTCTGACAGCCGCATCCTGCGCGCCTTTGCCCTGACCGGGCTGGTGGATTTCGCCGAGAGCGATGCCGCCTTGCGGGCGCGGGTGGCGCCGCTGGTCGAGGCGGCTTTGGCGTCGGACGTGCCCTCGATGGCCGCGCGGGCGCGCAAGCTGGCCAAGCGGTTGCAGCGGATGACTTAGGCCGGCTCGGGCGCGCGCACGCGGTGGCCCTCGGCATCGAAATGGAAAGCATGGGCGGGGTCATAGGCCAGCGACACCTGCTCTCCGACTGCCGTCATGTACTGCCCGAAAAGCCGCACGGTCAGGGTTTCGCCCTGCGCGGTCTGGACCAAGAGATTGGTGTCCCCGCCAAGGCGTTCGACATGGGTGACCTCGCCGCTGATTTGGCCTGTATCGGACAGGCTCAGATGTTCCGGCCGAATGCCCAGGGTCTGGCCCGCCGGCAGATCGGGCACCGACCGGCCGAGGAAATTCATCGAGGGTGAGCCGATGAAGCCGGCGACAAAGCGGTTTGCGGGGTTATTGTAAAGCTCCATCGGCGAACCCACCTGCTCCACCCGCCCGTCACGCAGGACAACGATGCGGTCGGCCAACGTCATGGCCTCGATCTGGTCATGGGTGACGTAGATGATCGAGGCATTCAGCGCGCGGTGCAGGGCGGCGATTTCGACGCGGGTGTTCATGCGCAGCGCTGCGTCGAGGTTCGACAGCGGTTCGTCAAACAGAAAGAGCTTGGGGTCGCGGACAATGGCGCGGCCGATGGCGACGCGCTGGCGCTGGCCACCGGACAGCTCGGCCGGGCGACGGGCGAGATAAGGGTCAAGGTCGAGCATCTTGCTAGCCTTGGAGACACGCTCGGCCACGACGGATTTGGCGGCCCCCTCCTGTTTCAAACCAAGCCCCATATTGTCCTTGACCGTGAGGTGCGGGTAGAGGGCGTAGGTCTGGAACACCATGGCGATGCCGCGCTTGGCAGGGGGGACGTGGTTCACCAACTCGTCATCGATCATGACGGTGCCCGAGGTCGCGTCCTCCAGCCCGGCGATGACGCGCAAAAGCGTGGACTTGCCGCAACCCGAGGGGCCGACAAAGACAACAAATTCACCCGGCTCGACGGTGAGGTCGATGTCTTTCAGCACGTGGACCTTGCCGAAGAACTTGTTCACCTTGTCGAGTTTCAGCGCGGTCATGCGTTGGTCTCCAGTTGGATGGCCTGGGCGGTGCGGATGCTTTCATCGGCGGCAAGGCAGATCGCCAGAGATTGCACGGCGTCCTGCATGTGGCGTGTGAGGTCGGTGTCTTTGGCGATGGCGTCGAGGATCCAGGCCTGTTCGGCGTCGCAAAGCTCCTGGTGGTCGGGCTCATCGGGCAGGTCGATCAGTTGGTCTTGGCCGGGGCGGTGGACAAGCAGCCCACCGACGCGGGTGTGGCCATCGACATCGTCGGAATCGCCGGTGCTGGCATCGGTGATGCTGACCGCGCCGTTGGGGCTGACGATGTCCTTCACGAAGAACGCGGTTTCCGACATCATCGGGCCCCAGCCGGCCTCGTACCAGCCGACCGATCCGTCGTCGAAGACCACCTGGAACTGGCCGTAATTGTACATGTCGGGGGCGATTTCGTCGGAGAGGCGCAGGCCCATGCCGTGCACACGGAGGGGCTTGGCATCCGTGATCTGACACATGACATCGACGTAATGCACCCCGCAATCGACCAGAGGTGAAGTGGTCTCCATCAGCGCCTTATGCGTCTCCCACGTCTCCCCCTCGGATTGCTGATTGAGGTTGAGCCGAAAGACGTAGGGCCCACCCAACGCCCGCGCTTCGAAGATCAGGCGCTGCCAGCTGGGGTGGTGGCGCAGGATATAGCCGACGCCGAGCTTGCGCTGCAGACGGCTGGCGGTGGCGACGACGCGTTTCGCATCCTGGGTGTTGGCGGCGAGCGGCTTTTCGACAAAGACATGCGCGCCCGCCTCCATCGCGGCGATGGCGTATTCGGCGTGGCTGTCGGTGTAGGTGGCGATCACCACGAGGTCAGGTTTGGTTGCGGCGAGGGCAGCGTGGAAGTCTTGGAACATCGGATAAGGTTTCAGCGCGTCGGGTAGATCGACCGGGGAGCGGTTGACCAAGGCCACGATCTCGGCCCCCGGGTGGTGGTGATGCGCCAGAGCATGGCTACGCCCCATATTGCCAAGCCCGGCGATGAGAACCTTGGTCATTGTGCAAATCCTTTGATCGATTGTCTCGCCAAGGGCCGCGCATGCGCCGTGCCCGACCTCGGAAGGGCGGTGACACCCGTGGCTGCGCCGGTGCTCCAAAACCCGAATGACACACGCATTGCCGGCGACCCAACGAATGCCCTCCCGTCGGGGAGGTCGGGCATGGCGCATGCGCGCCGGGAGCGCGGAACGGGCAAAGGGACCTGTTTCACAGACCGGGCAAAGGCGGGGATGGCTTGGGCGCCGCGCGGCGCTTTGTTGGATGCAACCTCTGAACCCAGTTGCCCGGCGGCACGCCGGGCCGCGCCCGACCCTCCCCCCGGGAGGGCGCATTGGTGCCGTCCCGCGCACATGCTGCGTTTTGGCAGGTGCCGCTGTCGCGCGCCAATCTGCCGAGGCGTTCGCCCTCCAAGGGTCGGGCGCGGCCCACTGTTGCGCTCCACCGCTCTCATTTCACCGCCCCCGACGTGATGCCTCGGATCAGTTGGCGCGAAAAGATGACGTAGAGGATCATCACCGGTAGGATTGCCATCGACAGGGCCGAGAGCACCGCGTTCCAGTCGGTCACGAATTGGCCGATGAAGACTTGTGAGCCGAGCGTCAGCGTCTTGACCTCTTCCGCCGGGGCCAGGATCAAGGGGAACCAGAGGTCGTTCCAGATCGGTATCATGTTGAAGACCGCCACTGTCGCCATCGCTGGGCGTACCAAAGGCAGGACGAGGCGGAAGAAAATCTTGTATTCGCTCAAGCCGTCAATCCGGCCGGCGTTTTTCAGATCGTCGGACACCCCCTGCATGAACGATGACAGGATAAACACCGCCAGCGGCAGCCCTTGAGCCGTGTAGACCAGGATCAAAGCCATCAAGGTGTTCACCAGCCCGGTGGCCACCATCATCTCGAGGATCGCAACGGTGCCGATGCGGATGGGGATCATGATCCCGAGCGCCAGGTAGAGCCCCATCAACGTGTTGCCGCGGAACCGATATTCGGCCAGCGCGAAGGCCGCCATGGCGCCGAAAAGCAGGATCAGCGTCAGCGACGCCATGGTCACGATCATCGAGTTCTGGAAATAGAGAAAGAAATCCCCCTGCTTCAGCACCGTCTCATAACCGATCAGCGAAAACGTCTCTTCATTCGGTAGGCCCAGCGGGTCACGAAAGATCGCGCGGCGGGTCTTGAAGCTGTTGATCAGGATCACGAAAACCGGAAAGAGCGTAATGATCACATAGACGATCAGCACGCCATGCATCGCGATGGTGGTACCGAGAGAGCTGCGGGCCTTGTGCATTCCGTCGCTCCTCAGAACTGATAGTTGCGCAGCCGGCGTTGGAAGCCGAAGAGGTAGATGCAGACGCCGATCAGGATGATCACGAACATCGCCGAGGCAATGGCCGAGCCCATATGCGGATCCCCCAGCTGCAGCTGGAAACCAAAGAAGGTGCGGTACATGAAGGTGCCGAGGATATCGGTTGAGAAATCCGGGCCCGCCAGCGCGCCTTGGGCGGCATAGATCAGGTCAAAGGCATTGAAATTGCCCACGAAGGTCAGGATCGAGATGATGCCGATCGAGGGCAGGATCAGCGGCAGCTTGATTTTCCAGAAAGCCGACAGGCCGGTGATGCCGTCACATTCGCCGGCCTCAAGGATCTCGTCCGGGATCGACAGAAGCGCGGCATAGATCAGCATCATCGGGATGCCGACAAATTGCCAGACCGATACGAGCGCGAGGGTGGTGAGGGCGTATTCTTCTTTGCCCAGCCAGGGAGCGTAGAGGAACTTGAGCCCGATCGCGTCGAGCATGCCCGGCGCGATGCCCCAGATCGGCGACAGGATTAGCTTCCACGCAAAGCCGACGATGACAAAGCTGAGGATCGTGGGGACAAAGATCGCCGAGCGGTAGAGCGCGGAAAACCGCAGGCGGGGGCTGGACAGGATCGCAGCCAGCGCGATGCCGATTGGGTTCTGCACCAGCATATGGATAACAAAGAACCAGGTGTTGTTGGCAAGCGCGTTCCAGAACTGCTCGGACCAGAGCGCATCGCCGAAAAGGGTGCGGAAGTTATCGAGGCCAATGAAGATCCGCTCTTGGTCCACCTCGGCGTAGAACGACAGCCGCAAGGTGTTGAAGAGCGGGTAGATCATCACCGCCGTATAGACCAGCACCGCGGGCGCCAGGAACACGGCGATGTGCCAGCGGGTCTTGGGCTTGGGCGGCGGGGTGGACATCGGTGTTTCCTCTGGGGCGCGGGCCCCGGATCAAGTCCGGGGCAGGCCGTGGGGTGGGCTTGGGTGAGGCCCCGGATCAAGTCCGGGGCGGGGTTTCGCGTGACGGTCCATCGGTCCCTCTGGGCAACCGTGATAAGGCCGGCGGCCGGGAAAACCCGTCCCGCGCTTGACTCGGGACCTCACCGTTGTCACCCCTGCTCCTATTGCTGCGGGCCGTACCAGCTGGCGAGACCCGATTGCAGGCGGGCGCCGGCGGCTTCGGGGGTTTCATCCCCTTTGATCACCGCCACGCTGGCGTTCCAGGTATCGTTCTCCAGGTTCGGCGTCCCACGTGACAGGATCTGGTAGGTCGAGCGGATGGTGCTTTCGCACTCCTCCCGCCAACCGATGAATTCCTGCGCCAGCGGGTCGGTCAGGGTGACCGGCGCGTTGGAGAGCGGGAAGAAGCCCGGCAGCTCATTGGCGAAGATGTTGGAGAACTCTGACGACGCCACCCACGAAAGGAACGTGCGCGCAGCCTCTTGGTTTTCGGACGCCGCGTTCATGCCGATGCCGATATCGGTGTGGTCCGAGATATAGCAGGTGTCACCCGCGGCCTGCACCGGCGGCTTGAAGGCGCCCATCTCAAAATCAGCCTGCGCGTTGAAGCCCGAGATTTCCCAACTGCCGGCCGGGTAGATCGCGGCGCGGCCCAGGGTAAAGATGTTCTGGCTGTCGGGATAGGTCTGCGCCTCGTACCCGTCACCCATATAAGCACCCCAGCGGGCGAGCTGGCGATAGGGGGCGACCCAGGGTTCATCGGTCAGCTTCTGGTCGCCGGCGATCAGCGCGGTCCGCCCCTCTTCGCCTTTCCAGTAATTCGGGCCGATATTGTTGTAGCCCATGGTGGCCGCTTCCCACTGGTCGTTCGTGCCCATCGCCATCGGGATGTAGGACCCATCCGCCTTGATCGCGTCAAGCGCGGCAAAGAATTCGTCGACCGTGGCAGGCACGGCAACGCCGACCTCTTCGAACGCCTCCTTGTTGTAGATAAAGCCGTGGATCACGCTCGCCATCGGCACGCAATACGTGGCCGAGCCGTCATCGGTCGACCAGCCGGAACGGGCCACGTCCGAGAAGTTCGCCATGCCGTCGAGGTCACTTAGATCGGTCAGGTGGCCGGCATCGTAAAGCGCCAAAGACGCATCGAAGGGCCGGCAAGTGATCAGGTCACCGGCGCTGCCGGCGTCGAGCTTGGAGTTCAGCACGGCGTTGTATTCCGCCGGCGCGGAAGGGGTGAATTTGACCTTGATGCCCGGGTACGCGGCCTCGAAGGCGGGGATGATCTTGTCCTGCCAGATCGTGAGGTCGTCATTGCGCCAGCTTTCGATGGTCAGCATGGCGTCCTGCGCTGTCGCCGCCGAGGCCGCCAGCAGCGTGGTGACCAAAAGCGCGCCTTTGATGGGTTGGAATGTCATGACTATCTCCCTTGGTTTTATGTTTTGGTTTTCGTGGTGTCTTGGGTGCCGCGCGCGAGGCAGGTGCGCAGGCGCCCGCCGGTCTGGGCCAGTTGCTGCCGCGCCGTGTCGGGCGCGTGGCCGGCGGCGATGAGGATGGCGAGCTTGGTGTCGTGATCCGCTTGCTCCAGCGCCTCGTTGGCCTTTTCCTCAGGCACCCTCGCGGCGCTCTGCACAATCGCGGCAGCGCGCTTGCGTAGCTTGGCATTGTCGGGCGTGAGGTTGACCATCATACCGTCAAACACATGCCCCATCAGGATCCCCGCCTGGGTCGAGATCATATTCAGCGCGATCTTTTGTGCCGTGCCGGCGCCGAGGCGGGTTGAGCCCTCAACCACTTCGGCGGCGGTGGGCAGGCAGATGGTTGTGTTCGCCAGCGTCAGCAGGGCGCTGTCGGCGACATTGGCGATGCCGATGATCTGCTGGCCCGTGTCCTTGGCCGCCTCGGCAAAAGCCAGCGCGTAAGGCGTGGTGCCACTGGCGCTGACGATGATCGCAACGTCACCGTCCGCCATCTGTTTCGCGGCTTGCGTCGCAGCGGCGGCGTCATCTTCGGTCAGGCCGGGCATCGCGCCCTCCACCGGCACGCCACCCGCCATGCAGACGCGGATCTGATCGGGGTCGATGCCGAAGGTGCCGGGCCACTCGCAGGCATCTGCTAGCGCCATCAGCGCCGAGCTGCCCGCCCCGGCAAAGAACAACGTGTGCCCGGCGCTGAGCGCGGTGGCCACGGTCTCGGCCGCCTGGTGGATCTGCGGCAAGGCGCTGGCGACGATCTGGGCGGCGCTGATATGGGAGCTCAGCATCACCGACAGCGCAACCGGGCCAGGCAAAACATCGACCGGCGCGGCTGGTGCGTGCTGCTTTTTCTGTCCCTGCAAGCCGATTCCCCCTTTGGCTGAGTCAACGATACCGAAGCAATACCTTTTGTCTACCAATTTGTTGCCTGACTCGCATTTCCAGCGATATCGGGCCAGATCATGCGCTTTTGGTGCTGTTTTGGGCTTTTTAGAACGAAATAGGTATGTTAAAGGTATCTACATGAGTTCTGCGCCTCAATACCATATCTGCGCCGTGGATGGCGGCGGTACCGGCTGCCGCGTGGCCGTTGCGACGGCGGATGGCACGGTGCTTGCGCGCAGCGCGGATGGCCCGGCGAATTACACCACCGATCCCGCGATGGCGGTCGGCAACGTGTTGGGCGCGGTGCACAGCGCTTTGGCGGATGCCGGGCTGACCAAGGATGATTGGGCGCGAATGGTGGCGCATGTGGGGCTGGCTGGGGTGATGACCGACGCGGATGCCGCGGCGTTGGCGCAGCGCATGCCCTTTGGCCGCTGCCGCGCCTCGGATGACCGGTTGACCACCACCATGGGGGCTCTGGGGGACCGGGATGGCGCTGTTTTGGCGGCCGGCACCGGGTCTTTCACCGCCCTGCGGCGTGGCGGCGACGTGCAGCTTTACGGTGGCTGGGGGTTGCAGGTGGGCGACCATGCGTCAGGCGCTTGGCTGGGGCGCAAGGCGTTGGAGCACACGCTGCTGGCCGTGGACGGGTTTGGCGAAAGCAGCGCCCTGACGCACTCCTTGCTTGCCCGATACGATACGCCCACCGGGATCGTCAGTTTTGCCGCCACCGCCCGCCCGCAGGACTATGCCGCGCTAGCCCCGTTGGTCATCGAGGCCGCCCTCGTCGGGGATGTGGTCGGCGCACGGCTGATGCAGAATGGCGCAGACTATCTGAACACCGCGCTGACCGCCTTCGGAATCGGGCCGGGCGATGTCGTGTGCCTTGCCGGTGGGGTCGGGCCGCACTATAAGCCCTATCTCGCCGCGGAATACCAGGCCTTGGTGACACACCTTGCAGGCTCGGCATTGGATGGCGGGCTGGCTCTCGCGCGCGCGGCGTTGCAGCGGGAGGGCGCACAGAGATGACGGTGGCCGAGTTCCTCGAACCCTCGGGCTGGTTCCGCCCGGATGCCGGGCCGCGCTACGTGCAGCTGCGCCAAAGGCTGAGCGAAGGTGTGTCGAACGGCGTGCTTGCCCCGGGCAGCCCCCTGCCACCCGAACGCGAGATCGCCGCAATCACCGATTTCTCGCGCGTGACAGTGCGCAAGGCGATCCAGTCGCTTGCCGATGAGGGCACGATTGTGCAGCGCCAGGGCTCGGGCTCGTTCGTGTCGCAGAAACCGGCGCGGATCGAACAGAAACTGTCGCGCCTGACCTCGTTCTCCGAGGATATGACCCGGCGCGGCAAAAGCTCGACCTCGCGCTGGCTCGAGCGTGGCCTCTACATGCCGTCACCGGATGAGATCACCGCACTTGGCCTTGCCGCGGACGATTCCGTAGCGCGGATCGTGCGCTTGCGGCTTGCGGATGGTGAGCCGATGGCGATCGAACGCGCGTCTTTGCCGACCGACATTCTGCCCAATCCCTTGGCGGTGGAGACCTCGCTCTACGAGGTGCTGGAGCGCGATGGCCATCGCCCCGTGCGCGCGCTGCAAAAGATCTCGGCGATCAATATCACCGATCCGGATGCCGCCCTGCTGGCGGTGCCCGCCGGCGCTGCCGGGCTGCGGATCGAGCGGCGGTCGTACCTGGAAAGCGGACGAATGGTCGAATTCACCCAGTCGCTTTATCGCGGCGATGCTTACAACTTCGTCGCCGAGCTGCGGCTGTCACAGGAGGCGACATGACGGCTAAGACGCATATGCGCCACGAGATCCGCGAGATCCCGGACGCGGTGGAAACCTTGCTGACCAAAGGCGCCGACGACATGCGCGCGGCGGCGGCGGCCTTGGCGGCGCATGATCCGGCGTTTTTGATTTCCGTCGCGCGCGGATCGTCGGACCATGCGGCGACCTATTTCAAATACGCCTGTGAGCTTTGCGTCGGCGTTCCGGTGGCGTCGGTCGGCCCGTCGGTGGCGTCGATCTATGAACGGCCGTTGAAGCTGCGGGGCAGTACATGTTTGGCAATCTCACAATCGGGAAGAAGTCCCGATATCGTGCGGATGGCAGAAATGGCGGCGGATCAAGGCGCGCTGACCTTTGCCATGACGAACCACCCGAACAGTGACCTGGCGCAGGTTTGCGCCCACGTATTGGACCTGCATGCGGGGCCCGAGCGTAGCGTGGCGGCGACAAAGACCTTTGTGACCTCGGTGGTGGCGGCGGTCTGGCTGTTGGCGGAATGGGGCGGCGATGACGCGTTGCGCGCGGCGCTCAAGGGTTTGCCAGAGGTGCTGGCGCAAGCGGCGGAAGCGGATTGGAGTGCGCTCGGCGCGCAGCTGGTCAGCAAGCAGTCGCTCTATTGCCTGGGGCGCGGGCCGGCTTATGCGATCTCGAACGAGGCGGCGCTGAAGTTCAAGGAGACCTGCCGGCTGCACGCGGAATCCTATTCCTCGGCCGAGGTGCTGCACGGGCCGGTGTCGATTGTCGAAGAGGGCTTTCCGGTGATTGGCCTCGCCGCGTCGGACCGGGCAGAGGCGGCCTTGGTCGAGGTGGTGGACAACCTCGCCGACAAAGGCGCGGAGGTGTTTGTCACCTCCGACAAAGCCAAAAGCGCCACCTGCCTTCCCGTGGCGCGCACTGCACATCCTTTGACCGATCCGATTTCCTTGATCGTGTCGTTTTACGCGATGGTCGAGCAGGTCGCGGTGGCGCGCGGCATCGACCCCGACGCGCCGCGGCACCTGCGCAAAGTGACGGAAACCGTATGAGCAGGCGGGCCTATACCGGCGCGGATGTGTTTGACGGTTTGGAGCTGCATACCGGCAAGGCGGTGCTGCTGACGGATGGGGTGTTTGACGGGCTGTGTGATGCTGACGCTGTGCCGGACGGGTATGCGCTGACCGCGTTGGACGGTGGCACTTTGTTGCCCGGCTTTGTTGACCTGCAGGTCAATGGCGGCGGCGGGGTGATGTTCAACGATGAGACCTCGGTTGACGGGGTCGCGGCCATCGCTGCGGCGCATGCGACGACCGGGACCCGCGGGCTGTTGCCGACCTTGATCACCGACACGCCGGACAAGACGCGCGCGGCGGTGGAAGCGGTGGCAAAGGCCGTGGCGCAGGGTGTGCCGGGGGTGATTGGCCTGCATCTGGAGGGACCGCACCTTTCGGTGGCGCGCAAAGGGGCGCATGATCCGGCGCTGATCCGGCCGATGGAGGACGCTGACCTGACGTTCCTGATCGAGGTCGCCAGGCGGGTGCCGAACTTGATGCTGACGGTGGCGCCGGAGAGTGTGAGCGATTCCCAGATCGCAGAGCTGGCCGAGGCGGGGGTGATCGTGTCGCTTGGTCATACCGATTGCATCTATGAGAAGGCTTTGTCGTCGTTCAAGGCAGGGGCGCGCTGCGCCACGCATCTCTTCAACGCGATGAGCCAGCTAGGGTCGCGGGAGCCAGGGCTGGTGGGGGCGGCTTTGGACATGGGCCACGTGTCAGCCGGTCTGATCGCCGACGGCATCCATGTGCATCCCGCGAGCATGCGAGCGGCCTTGGCGGCAAAACGCGGTCCCGGAGGTGTGTTTCTGGTGACGGACGCGATGGCGACCGCCGGGTCGGAGATCACCGATTTCACGCTGAACGGACGAAGGGTGCTGCGGCGCGAGGGGCGGCTGACATTGGAGGACGGGACGCTGGCGGGGGCCGATCTGGACCTGCCGACGGCCTTATCGGTGATGACGGGGCAGGTTGGGGTGGCGCGCGAGAGCGCGTTGGCGATGGCAACCTCGGTCCCGGCGGGTTTGTTGCGCGACGATTGTGGTTTTGGCCGGTTTGCTGCGGGGCGGCCCTGGCACGGGATCTATCTGGACGCAGAGGGGCGGTATTCGCCCCTGCCTTAGCCGCTCAGGAGATCGTCTTGCCCGGGGAGAGGTAGGCCGGGTCGACCTTCACGCTGATCAGGTTGAGCCCGCCGCGGGCGCGCGCGGCCGCGAGGGCATCGACAAAGCTCTGCAAATCCGGCGCCTCCGCCGCTTCGGCGCCGAAGGAGCGGGCGAAAGCGCAGAAATCCGGGTTCGTCAGCGCAGTGCCCGAGACGCGACCGGGGTATTCGCGTTCCTGATGCGCGCGGATCGTGCCGTAGCGGCCATTGTCGATCACGATCACCGTCAGGTTTAACCCGTGATGCGCAGCGGTGGCCATTTCCTGGCAGGTCATCATGAAACAGCCGTCGCCGGCGATGGCGAAAACCTCGCGCCCCTCTTGTGCCGTGGCCGCGCCAATCGCGCCGGGCAGGCCGTAGCCCATGGAGCCGGAGGTTGGTGCCAGTTGCGTGCCGGGACTGCGGTAGCGGTAAAAGCGATGCAGCCAGGCGGCGTAATTGCCGGCGCCGTTGCAGATTATGGCGTCGGGCGGCAGTACGTCGGCCATATGGGCGAAATAGGGTGCCAGCGGGTCGTTGGGGACGGATGTGGGCGTATTGAACGCCTCGTATTGCACGCGCAGGGCCTGGACATTGGGGGCAAAGCGGTCAGGCGCGATGGGGGGCCAGTCGGCAGCCAAGGTGCAGAAGCTTTCGGTGTCGGCGACGAGGGAGATTTCGGGCTCGAAGACGCGGCCAAGCTCTTCGGGCGCGGGGAAGACATGCGCCAGCGACTGTGCCGGCACGGGTGTGTCAATCAGGGTGTAGCCGCCGGTGGTGCTTTCGCCGAGGCGCGGGCCGATGGCGATCAGAAGGTCGGTCTGGGCGAGGGCCTCGGCGAGGTAGGGCGTCGCGCCAACGCTGAAATGGCCGATATAGTTGGGGTGGTCGTTGTTCATCAACGCTTGCGAGCGGAAGGAGACACCGACCGGCAGGTTTTGCGTTTCGGCAAAGCGTTGCAGGGCCGCGATGCCGGCGGGTGTCCATCCGCCCCCGCCGGCCATGACCAGCGGGCGCTGGGCCTGCGCGAGGCGGGTTTGCAAAGCGGCCATCGCATCTGGTGCGGGCTGGTAGCGCGGTGTGGTCACGCGCGCAGGCGCCGGGGGCGCGGCAAAGGTGTCGTAAAGCATATCCTCGGGCAGCGACAGGACCACCGGGCCGGGGCGGCCCGACAAAGCGGTGCGAAAAGCGCGGGTGACGAATTCCTGGATGCGGGTGGGATCGTCGATTTCGGCCACCCATTTGGTCATCTGGCCGAACATGCGGCGGTAATCGATTTCCTGGAACGCCTCACGCTCGGTCATGTTGCGCGCCACCTGACCGATGAAGACGACCATCGGGGTCGAGTCCTGAAAAGCGACGTGGATACCGGCGCTGGCATTGGTGGCGCCCGGCCCGCGGGTGACCATGCAGATGCCGGGCCGCCCGGTCAGCTTGCCATGCGCATCGGCGGCCATCGCGGCACCGCCCTCTTGCCGGCAGGTGACAAAGCGGATCTGCCCTTCGCGCCCATGCAGCGCGTCGAGCACCGGCAGATAGCTTTCCCCGGGTACGCCGTAGATATGCGTGCTGCCCTGGGCAATAAGCAGATCGATCAGGTGATCGGCGGCGCGGATGGTGTCTGAGACTTGGAGCATGGGCATAGTCCTGCGGGCGGGGCGGCTGACACCATAACCACCATCCAAAGCGGCAAATCTCAAGCAGGATTCCGCGAAATCTCGGGTCACACAGGCGTGACAATACAATTGCTGAGGCTAAGATATACTTATGGTTGATCGCCGCAGCCAGACGTGAGTCCCCCAGCAACAAAGCGGCGACGCAGGGAGTTGAAGATGACGAAATTCACACTCAATGGTGAAATGCGCGAGGTCGATGCCGACCCGGATATGCCGCTCTTGTGGCTGCTGCGCGATGAATTGAAGATGACTGGAACAAAGTTTGGCTGTGGCGTGGCGTCTTGTGGCGCCTGCACCGTGCATATCGACGGTTATGCCACCCGGTCGTGCCAGACCTTTGTGGGCGACCTCGAAGGCGCCGAAATCACCACGATTGAGGCGGTTGCCAGCCCCGAGGCGCAGGCCATCCAGGCCGCCTGGGTCGAGCTGCAGGTGCCGCAATGCGGCTATTGCCAGTCGGGTCAGATCATGTCGGCTTCGGCGTTGCTGGCGGAAACGCCCAAGCCCACCGACGAAGACATCGACGCCGCGATGGAGGGCAACCTTTGCCGCTGCGCCACATATGCCCGTATCCGCCGCGCGATCCATCGCGCCGCCGAAATGCTGGAGGCGTAAGATGCTACATTATCTGGACAAAGCCATGCCCACGCCGAAACCGACTCGGCGGACCTTTCTGAAACTGTCGGCCGGGGCCGTCGGTGGCCTGCTGATCGGCACGATGATGCCGCGCACGGCGGTGGCCGCGGGCGGTGACATGCTGGCCACGCCTTATGTGCATGTCACGCCGGACAACCGGGTGATCGTGCTCAGCAAGCATCTCGACAAAGGCCAGGGCGCCGCGACAGGCCTCGCCACGTTGGTGGCCGAGGAACTGGATGCTGCCCCTGAGCAGGTGGAGGCGACCCATGCGCCGTCGAACCCCGAGGTCTACACGAACTTCCTCTTCGGTGTGCAGGGCACCGGCGGATCGACCGCGATTGCCAATTCGTTTGACCAGTACCGCCAGGCCGGCGCCACGGCGCGGGCCATGCTGGTGCAGGCGGCGGCGGCGGAATGGAGTGTGCCCGCGGGCGACATCACCATCGCCGGCGGCGTGATCCGCGGTGGCGGCAATGAGGCCACGCTTGGTGAGATGTCGAGTGCCGCAGCGGCGCAGACCCCACCCGCCGAGGTGATGCTGAAGACACCCGACCAGTGGGTCTATATCGGCAAGGAATTCCCGCGCGTGGAAATCCCGCTGAAGACCCGCGGCAGCGTAGGTCTCTTTGGCATGGACAACCAGCCCGAGGGCGCTTTGGTCGCCATGACCGCCCGCCCGCCGCGCTTTGGTGCGACGTTGGCGTCGATGGATGCCACCGACGCGCTGGCCATGGACGGCGTTGCGGCGGTGCTGCAGATCCCGCAGGGCGCGGTGGTTGTCGCCAACAACACCTGGACCGCGATGCAGGCGCGCGAGGCGCTGGTGCTGGACTGGGAAGAGGGCAGCGGCGAAACCCGCGGCACCGACACCCTGCTGGCTGAGTTCCGGGCCAAGCTGGATGAGACCGGTCTGCCCTCATCCCCGCGCGGCGATGCGGCGGGCAAATTGGCGGCAGCGGCGCAGGTGATCGAGGCGGAATATGTCTTTCCCTTCCTCGCGCACGCGACGATGGAGCCCTTGGACATGACCATCCTCTATGATGGCAGCAGCGCCACGCTCTGGGGTGGGTCGCAGATCCAGACCATCGATCATGGCACCGTGGCCGGTGTGCTGGGGCTTGAGTTCCCGCAAGTGGCGATCAACACCAACTGGGGTGGCGGATCGTTCGGCCGGCGCGCCACGCCTGACGCGCATCTGGCCGCTGAGACCGCGATGATCGGCAAGGCCTGGCTGGACGCTGGCAACGAGGCCCGCCCGATCAAGCTGGTCTATTCGCGGGAGGATGACATCCGTGGCGGCTATTACCGGCCTTTGGCGGTGCACCGGGTGCGCGCGGGGCTGGATGCCGAGGGCAACATCTCGGGCTGGGAGCATCGGGTGGTCAGTCAGTCGATCTTCACCGGCACCGGGTTCGAGAGCTTTGTCGTGCATGACGGCGTCGATCACTCCACCGTCGAAGGGGTCAGCGACACGACCTATGCGATCCCCGACATGCATGTGGATGTGCATCACCCGCCGGTCGGCGTGCCGGTGCTGTGGTGGCGCTCGGTCGGGCATACCCATACGGCCTATGTGATGGAAACCATGATGGACGAACTGGCGCAGGCCGCCGGGCGCGATCCGGTGGAGTTCCGGCTGGCCTATCTGGGCGATGATCCGCGCCTGGCCGGGGTGCTGCAGCTGGCGGCGGAAAAGGCCGGTCCGGCGGGGCCCGAGGGCACGCATCGCGGTATCGCGGTCCACAAGAGCTTTAACAGCTATGTGGCCGAGATCGCCGATGTCAGGATCCGCGAGGACGGCACCGTCAAGGTCGAAAAGGTCACCTGCGGGGTCGATTGCGGCATCCAGGTGAACCCCGACAACATCGTCGCACAGGTCGAAGGTGGGCTGGGCTATGGCCTGTCGGCCATCCTGCGCGAAGAGATCACGATGACGGATGGCGAGGTCGATCAGAGCAACTATCCCGATTACACGCCCCTGCGCATCACCGACATGCCTGAGGTCGAGGTGCATATGGTCGCCTCCACCGAGGCGCCGACCGGGATAGGTGAACCGGCAACGCCGCCCATCGGCCCGGCAGTGGCCAACGCGGTCTTTGCCGCGACGGACACGCGCGTGCGCGAGCTGCCGTTCACCAAACACGGGCTCGCCTGAGCCTTTTGGAGGCGCCCTTTGGTTGAGGCGCCTCCCGATCCCTTCTTTTGCAGCCTTATGCCGCAGGGATGACGGTGGCCGTGCACTGGACGTGTGGGCCGCCGTCTTTCACATTGCGGTTTCAGAATGCATGTGTGGGAGGGGTTCGCGATGCTGCGTGTTGTTGCGGTTTTGGTCTGCCTGTTGGCGCCTGTTGCGGCTGTGGCAGAGCTGAAGGTGCAGGTCGTCGCGCCTGGCATCTGGGCGTTGGAAGGTCCGGCGGAACAGCGCGATCTCGAAAACCTCGGCAACAACGCCACCTTCGGGCTGATTGAAACGTCCGAGGGTGCGGTGCTGATCGACCCGGGCGGCACCTGGCAGGGTGCCGAGGCGTTGCAAGACGTGATCCGCGGGCTGACCGACCGACCCGTGACACATGTGATCAACACCGGCGGGCAGGATCACCGCTGGCTCGGCAATGGCTATTGGCAGGCGCAAGGGGCGCAGGTGATTGCGTCTGAGGCGGCAGTAACGGATCAGCAGGACCGCGGGTCTTTGCAGCTGACGATGCTGTCGCAGCTGGTGGGGGACGGGTTGGAAGGCACGACGCCCGCTTATGCAGATGTCACGTTCGAGGCCCGGCATGATCTGTCCATCGGTGGGCGGTTGATCGAGCTGCACCATGTGGGAGCCGCGCATACCCCCGGCGACAGCTTTGTCTGGCTGCCCGAGGCAGGCGTCGTCTTTACTGGCGACATCGTCTATGTCGGCCGGGTGCTGGGTGTCATGGCGTTTTCCGATAGCGCCACCTGGCTTGAGGCCTTTGCCGCGGTCGAGGCGTTGGAGCCCACACACCTGATCCCCGGGCACGGGCCGGCGACGACGCTGACGACCGCGCAGCGGGACACCAAAGCTTACCTCATGAACCTGCGCACCCAGATGCGGACGCATATCGAGGCGGGCGGGGACATCATCGGCTCGGTCGAGGTCGATCAGTCAGCGTTTGCCTATCTCGATCAGTTCGACGCACTCGCCGGGCGCAACGCGCAGGCGGTGTTTGAGCAGATGGAGTGGGAATAGACGTGGTTGACCCACGTCAAGGCGGCGTGTGCGCCGGGCTTGCAGGATGCATCGAACGACCGGCTTGGAACGATGCCGGGCTGGATGATGGAGCGGCACCGCGATGAAATCCTTTCTTCTGAACGCCTTGACACTGGTCGCGCTGATTGCGACGCCGGAGTGGGCGCAGAGCGCGGGGCGGATGCCGATCGCGCCGGTGGCGCAGGCGCCTGATGTCATTCTTGCGGGGTCGCGCTACACAATCCCGCAGCGCGGCTCGGCCGAGCGGCAGGCGATCATGGATGCGGCGCGGGTGCCCATTGGGCGGGAACTGACCCAACCGGTGATCTTTCTCGTCGACGTGCTGCGCAGCGATGGTGACTGGGTCTATCTGCAAGGCACCCCTTTGACGCCCGCGGGCAATCCCATTGACTGGAATCGCACACCGATGGCCGAGGCCTGGCAGATGGACGCGATGAGCGACGTGGTCATGGTGCTCTTGCGCCGCCAGGGCGCCGGGTTCGAGGTGGTGGATTACGTGATCGGGCCAACGGATGTGTTCTGGTATGTCTGGGTCGATGATCTGGGCCTACCCGAGGCGCTGTTTTACCAGGAATGACGACCGGCGTGAGGCAGGGAGAGGAGGCAGGCATCACGCAACGGTTTCGCATCGGTTTGGCGGCAATGGCTTTTTTGCTGGTTGCGGGCGTGGCGGTGGGTGACACGCTGACACGGCAGGCGCAGGGTTTTGCCGATCGGCTGGATGCGCTATCGCAAGCGGCTTCGCCCTCCCGGTCCGCGCGCGCGCAAGCGTTTTTGGAGGTGGCGGATGCCGGCTTTGACCTGCGGGGCATGGCGGCCGCGAGCCTTGGCGATCACGCGACTCTGACACCCGAAGACAAGGCGCGTTACCTGACTGCTTACCGCGCGCATATGGGCTTTGTCTTTGCCGAAGGGGTGCGCCGTAACGGGGTGACGGCGACGCGGGTTCTGGGGGTGCGGACCTCCGGCGGGCGGACGACCATCCATCTCGACAGCACGGCAGAGCGCAATGCATGGCGCAGCGTATGGATCCTCTGTGCCGGAGCGGCGTTCCGGATCTGCGATGCCGAGGTGGACGGCGTGCGTGTCTCGACCCAGCAGCGCCGGTCATTCGACGGGATCCGCGCGCGTGACGGCTTTGACGGCCTGATACGCGCGTTGCGCAGCGGAGCGTTGGTGCGTTCATGAGAGAGGCTTTGGCGATCTCTGCCCGTGGGCTGCGCTGCACGTTTCGCCAGGGGCAGGTGCGCGCTTTGGACGGCGTGGATATCGACGTGCCCGCCGGGGCGGCGGTCGCCATTACGGGCCCCAGCGGCAGCGGCAAGACCACGCTGATCCACGCGCTGGCCGGGCTACAGCCGGTCGAGGCGGGGGACATCGACATCGCTGGCGGGACGCCAGAAACCGCGCAGGATTGGACCGCGCTGCGACGCTCGCAGATCGGCATGGTGTTTCAGGAGGATTGGCTGCTACCCGCGCTGACCGCAGCGCAGAATGTCGAGATTGCCCTTGGGGAGAATGGGCTTTCCGCGGCTGAACGGCGGCAGCGGGCGCTGGCGCTTCTGGCGCGGGTCAATGCCAGCGACTTTGCCGATTACCGCCCCGCGGGCCTGTCGGGCGGCGAACGCCAACGCATCGCGGTGGCCCGCAGTCTGGCCAACAGCCCGGCGATCCTGATGGCGGATGAGCCGACCGGTGAGCTCGACAGCGCCAATGCGGAACGGATCATCGACCTCTTGTTTGGTCTGCACGCGGCCGAGGGGCTGACCCTGCTGATTGTGACCCATGACGCAGACCTCGCCGCGCGCTGTCAGGCGCAGTTTGTCATGCGCGATGGGCGCGGGGCCTATGTGGACGCGGGGGTGCCGGCATGACCGCGCTGACCCTGGCCCTGCGCAACCTGAGCATCTGGCATCCGCGCAATATCGGCGCTCTGGCGGGGATCATGATTGCGGTCGCGTCGCTGGTGGCGCTGATCGGCCTGGCGCGGGGGGTGCAGGAGTCTTTGGCCTCCGCCCTCGTCAACCGCGGCACCGACGCGCTGGTGACCGAGGCGGGGGCGTTTGACCTGATCTCATCGATCCTGATGGAGGAGACGGCCATGGCGCTGGCCAAGCAGCCCGGCGTCACGGCCGTCGCCCCTGAGCTGTCCCGGCTGACCACGCTGCGTGATGGGCGTTCCGTCGCCGTGACAGCCTGGCCAGTGGGCACCTTTCCCTGGGACAGCCTGAAAGTGACCGACGGGCGCTTGCCCGCGACTGGTGATGGGCAGGTGGCGGTGATCGGTCAAAGCCTGGCCACGCGGGCGGGGTTTGCAGTGGGGGACCGGATCGAGCTGTTTCACACCGAGTTTCAGGTGGTCGGCCTCGTCACGGCACAATCCGTGCTGGGCCGCAGCCTGGTCTATGCCGCTCTGCCCGTGGTGCAGGAGCTGACCTTTCGCGACGGGCAGGTAACGTCCGTGGGGCTGCAGCTGGACAAGGACCAAAGCGCCGAGACCTTGACGCAGCTGCGCGACGGTTTCCCCGCGCTGAATATCGAGGCGACGGCGGATCTGAGCGACAGCTATTTCTTTGGTCAGATCGCCCGGGTGCTGGCGCTGACGATCTCGACCGTGGCGATGCTGAGCGCGGTGCTGGTGATTTTTACCACCATGTCGACGGCGGTGAATGCGCGGCGGGGCGAGTTGGCGATCCTGTCGGCCATCGGTTGGCCGCGGCAAAGGATCGTCGCGTCGCTGCTGATCGAGGGGGCGGTGCTGTCGGCGATTGCCGGGGTTTTGGGGATCCTGGGCGGCGCGCTGGGGGCGCAGGTGGTAACGGCGCTGCCCAGCATCACCGGTTACATCGCGCCGGTGATCGGGCCGGTGTTGTTGGTGCAGGCCTTCCTGGTATCGATGGCGGTGGGACTTTTGGGCACGGTGATCCCGGCCCTGCGCGCCACGGCGCGGGCGCCGGCGGACATCCTGCGCAGCCGCTGAGGTTCAGTCGCCAAAGGGCAGGCGCAGTGAGGCCGAGAGGTTGTTGGCAAAGCGGGTTGCGCGGCGCTGGATATAGGCGGGCAGCGTCAAGGGCGCGCCATAGCCCACGAGCTCAAGCCGGCCTGATCCGGTAACCTCCGTGCCGCCCTGCTGGCCGCGGAAAGTGGCGGCCCCTTCCCAGATCGCGAAGGTGCCGAAGACCGGGATTTCCTGATCGTCGCTCACCGGATCGACGCGGCCTTGCAGGCCCAGATCGGGCAGCTCGATCTGCCAGGCAACAGGGTAGCGCGCGGCGCCGCGTGGGCTGGTCCAGTGACGCAGCGCCTGCGTGCGCACCGCGCCAACATCGACTGGCACGCCATCGGCAAACATGATCCCCCATTGGCAACTCAGCCGCCGCGTCGCCGCGTCGGCATGGCGCGAGATCATCAGGTCGCGCCCGTCGTCGAGGTTCAGACCAAACCAGTCCCAGCCCAACATCGGATAGCCCTGTCGGCCCGGCCCCAGCAGCCAATCCTCATACCGGCCGCGCTGGTGATCGATCCAGAACCGGCCCTGCGCTGAGCGGCCACCAAACCGCCCACGCGCGCGCAGGCGGGGGCAGCATTGATACTCGAAGGCCGGTTTCAATGACGGGTGCAGCCCATCGCTGGTCTCGTTCAGCCACTGGCTTTCCGGGGTCAGGATCAGCTGCGCCTCAGTCTCGGGCGCGGTGCCCATGCGCAGGGTGAAGTCTTTGCCTTCGGCGCCCAAAGCAAAGCCGTTCCAGGCCACGGAAAACGCCGCCTCCCCCAACTGCGGCTGGCTGTCGTCGATGACGATGTTGTTCTGCCGGATCCAGGCGGCGTGGTCGGCGCCAAGCCGCCGTCGGACAACGTCCCGCAGAACAGGTGGAAAGCGGCCGGCGAATATCCGGTCGAGGATGTGTTCATGGCAGGTGGCGGTTTGCGGCGTGATGCGGCTGTCGATCGAGGCACGGCCTGAGCGCGGATCGATCACATGTTGCAAGAGCATGGCGCCCGGCGGGCCGTTGCCGTGCAAACCGTTGATACGAAAGAATACCGCCATCAGGTGGCGCGTGCCAAATTCCCCCCAGACCTGGCCCTGCACAAACCACCATTCGACGTCATGCTCCCGTTGCGGGGTCATCTCGGGCGGGTGGTTTTGATGGCGTTTGACGTTCATACGCGGGCTGAGCCTCCGCGGTAATCTGACGCCCAAAGCAGAACGCAGAGCCAGGCCGCGGCAAATGAAATCATCCAGAGGTATTCTTCGATCGGCAGTCCAAGCAGGAGCGGGCCAAAGATGTGTTCATGTGACCACAGCTGCACAAAGGCCGGGCCCAAAACGGGGATCGTCAGCGCCATACCGCAGACGTAAAACACACCCAACAGCAGCGCGGCGGGCACGGCCACTTTGATCAGCACCGGGCGAGCAAAGAGGATCATGGCAATGACCGCACCGTGACTAAAGAGCGAGGCAAGCCCGAAAGACAGATCGATCATCAGGCTGGCGGCGAGGATGAGCCCGCCCACCACACCCGCTATAAGCGCGCGTTTGACAAAGCGGGCGTTGAGCGGCCGGAGCAGTGGCAAGGGCCCCGCGACCATGCGGGCAAAGCCCCAGGTGATGACGCCGTAGCCAAGACTGAAGACCAGATCCTCGATCCCCACGGGCCAGCCAAACAGGCGATCCGGAGACCAGTAGATGCCCGTCGACAAAGGTGCGGTTAAGGTGAAGGGCGCGAGCAGCGCTGCGCTGCGCAGCATGGAGGGACGCTCCTCCGGGTAAACAAGCAAGAACACCGCCGCCACTGCGACCGTCACCAGCGAAGACCAGGCGTAAAGATATTGGGGCACCGCACCTACCTGCACACCGCACCCTCGCAGCACAGACCCCCCGTCGGCGCCGTCAGGAATGCAGTTCTGTGTGGTATTGAACAGATATTTCGATTGGATTCCAAGTGGCTGTCGTGGAGGCCCCGGGTCTGCCGCCCGGCGCGGGTGTGCGATTTCCGGCTTGCCGTTGCACGTTTGTCTGCCTGATGATGGTGGTGCAGTGACCGGAGGCAGGGGATTTGAGCACAGCCACGCTTGTGATGCGCTACGCCGCGTTTGCGGTGCTTGCGACGGTCGCCAACCTCGCCACGCAGCGGGGGGTGCTGGCTGTGGCGGAGGGTTCTGTTGGTTACGTGCTCGCGCTCTGTGCCGGGACGGGCGTTGGGCTGGTGCTGAAATACCTGCTCGACAAGCGTTGGATCTTTGCCGATCACTTCCGCTCGGCTGCGGCCGAGACGCGGACGTTTTCGCTCTATACGCTGACCGGGGTGGGCACGACTTTGGTCTTCTGGGGGACGGAGACGGCGTTCTGGCTGATCTGGCAGACCCAAACCATGCGCGAGCTGGGGGCGGTGCTGGGGCTGACCATCGGCTATGTCACCAAGTATCAGCTGGATAAGCGCTATGTGTTTTCCAAGGTGGTGAGTACGTCCTGAGCGCATGGTCAGATCGCCAGCAGCACAATGATCACCCCGGCGCTGGCCAGGGCAAGGCCCGGCCAGTCATGTGTGACAAAAACCACCGGGTCATAGTCTTCTCGGCCCAATTCGCTGAGCCGGATCATGCGGATTAACCAGGCCATCGCCGGGAGAGTGAGCAACGCCAGAAGGCCGGTGGAGGAGTAAAGCATCCGTGCTTCGGCGCTGGCGGTGTAGGCCAGGAACAGTACCGTCGCGAGAAGGACGCTGGCATAAGCCACGTAGCGCAGCGGTTGGGTGTCGCTTTGGTCATAGCCGCGTCCGGGCAGGCGGCTGCCGCGAAAGGCGCGGGTCAGGCCGGTGAAACGCTTGGCCACCGCCAGTGACAGGAAGACCGCAAAGACCACCCCCAAAAGCCAGGGGGATATGGCGGTTTGCGACGCCACGGCCCCGGTCAGGACGCGCAGCTGGAAGAGGAAGGCGAGCGTCAGGATATCCAGCCACCGCAGGTGTTTCAGCCAGAGCGAATAGACCAAGGTGGCCAGGAAATAGCCAAAGGTCATTGCGGCGACGGTTGGGTTGACGAGAAAGGCCAGCGCCAGCGCGACGACCCACAGCGCCGCACTGGTCGCCATGGCGGTGCGGATGGGTACGATGCCGGACGCAATCGGGCGGTTGCGCTTTTCCGGGTGACGGCGGTCGGAATCGAGATCCAGCAGATCGTTGATTATGTAAATCGACGAGGCGGTGAGTGAGAAGGCCACCACAGCGAGGGCCACCGACAAGAAAGGCGCCAGCTCCAATCGATGCGCGGCGAGAAGCGGCAGGAACAAAAGCACGTTCTTGAGCCAATGCAGCGGGCGCAGTTCGTGCACAAGGTCTGCAAAACTCCAGCCATCGGGTAGGATTTCCACCGGTTTGTCCAGCGTCGAGAGCCGCGCGGCCAGCGCCGGGCCGGGGGCGACGGCAATGATGCGGCGGGCGACGTGCCAGACGTCGAGATCATCCCAGGCGTTGCCGACATAATCAAAACCGCCTTCGCCGAAGCGGTCGGCCAAAAGCGCCGCCTTGGCCGAGCGGGTCAGGTTGCTGTCGGGGTGGGAGCCGAAGTGCTCGCCCTCCAGACCCAGATACTGCGCCAGCGCGTCGACCAGCCCCTGATCGGCGCCCGAGGCCAGATGCACGGGTCGCCCGGCTTTCTGTGCCTTCAGCGCCATGTCGACAATCTCGGGCCGGAAGGGCAGCAGCTCGATCTCGGGCTGGGCGATGGCCAGAAGGTCATGCTTCAGCCGGGCCGAACTACGCATCCGCGACAGCCAGAGCCCCAGCGTACGCCAGATATTGCGGCCCATCGCAGCCCAGAACGTCTCAAACAGCAGGTCAGAGCGCAGCAGGCTGCCATCCACGTCCAGCACCAGCGGAACCTGGTCTGTTTCTGCACTTCTGTCTGCGTGGTCCATCGCGATCGGTCTTCCACCCCTTGCCCCGCTTTTAGCGGATCATGCCGGTCAGGCGCTTGATTCAAATCATGTTTCGGGAGGCGTCACGCCGACTAGTATCCATGGCTGCAATCAAGGGGCATCGGGGATGCCGCACAGCGCCAAGGGGAACGATCCGCAGATGTCCAGCCAAGCTTTTCTGGTTACAGGGGGTGCCGGGTTTATGGGCATCAACCTGATCCGTTACCTGCTGGCCCGCGGCCATCACGTGCGCAGCTATGACATCGCTGATTTCAGCTATCCCGAGGCCGGGCAGATTGACGTGTTGCAGGGCGACATCCGGGACAAAGGCCTGCATGATCAGGCGTTTGACGGGATCGACGTGGTGGTGCATTGCGCCGCTGCCCTGCCGCTGAGCGATACGGCCGAGATCCATTCGACCAATGTCGAGGGCACCCGGCTGCTGTTGGAGACGGCTCAGGCCAAGGGCATTCCACGCTTCATCCACATCTCGACCACCGCGGTCTACGGCGTGCCCGATCACCACCCGCTGACCGAGGACGATCCGATGATCGGCGTCGGGCCATATGGTGCATCGAAGGTGCAGGCCGAGGAGGTCTGCGAGGGGTTCCGTGCGACAGGCATGTGCCTGCCGATCCTGCGTCCGAAATCCTTTGTCGGGCCAGAGCGGTTGGGCGCGTTTGAGCTGCTTTACGACTTTGCCCTTGACGGGCACGGCTTTCCGGTGCTGGGCGCGGGCAACAACCGCTATCAGCTCTTGGATGTCGAGGATCTGAATGCGGCGGTCTATATTTGTGCGACCGAGGACAGCAACGCCGTTAATGACACGTTCAATGTGGGCGCGGCGGAGTTCGGATCGCTGCGCGAGAGCTTTCAGGCGGTTCTTGACCGGGCCGGGCATGGCAAGCGGGTGATCGGCCTGCCAATGGCCCCCGCGATCTGGACGCTGCGGGCGTTGGAGGCGCTCGGCCTCTCACCGCTCTACAAGTGGATCTACGAGACCGCGGGCAAGGACAGCTTTGTCAGCACCGACAAGATCACCACGCGGCTGGGCTGGCAGCCCAAGCATTCGAACGAGGACGCGCTGGTGCGGAATTACGATTGGTACGTCGCCAATCGCAGCCAGATTTCGACCACCGCCGGGATCACGCATCGGGTGCCGTGGAAACGCGGCGCGCTGCGGTTGTTGCGGCTGGTGATCTAGAGCCTTGGGAGGGGGAGAAATGAGACATTGGTGGATGGGTTTGGCGGTTCTGATCGGCCTGGGCGGACCGGCCATGGGGCAGAGCGCCGAAACGCTGGCCGCCCAGCGCGAAGCGTATGACGCCGTGCGCGCCAAGAGCGTGATTGAACTGCAGCCGTTCCGTGACCGGGTGGAGGGGGTGGAGCCCGAGACAGGGCGACGGATCGCGTTGACCTCGCTCAACCCCGCGGTGGGCGGCTGGTTCTTGTTGGAGTTGCAGGAGGGCGAGGCCGAGGCGCAGGTGTTTCACATCGAAAACCCAGCGCCGCAGGATCAAAGCCTGTCTTTGCAGGCCGCCGCGTTGAAGATCACCACGTCGGCGGGCGACACGCTGTGCCAGCCGTGGCAAGGCGATGCCTTGGCCGAGGCAGCGGCAACGGGGCTGGCCTATGCGCCGATCTGCGACGGCACGCTCCTCCTGCGCAATCCGGTCAAAGGGGCGCGGACCAACCTGGAAGCGGCGGCGGAGTTCCTGCGCGATAATGTCTGGGGTGGCGAATCCATCGTGCGCTTTGTCCGCGAGAGGTTCTTCAAAGATGCCGAGTTGGAAACCGCCGAGGCGCAGGCCACCGCCGCCGGCGCGGTGATGCGCGACGGGCCACCGCCGATGCTGACCCGCGGTACTGATGACCAGCGCCGGGTGATCAACACCCTGCTCGATATCGGTATCGAGGAGGCACCGGGCAATGCGCTGATGGCGATCGGGGCCTGGTACAAGGTGGCGGATACCCCCGGGGTCTATGCCAGCGCCTTTCAGCCGCGCGCAATTTCCGACACGGTGCTGAACGGGCCGGGCACCACCCACCGGATCGACGCGATTGAGGGCAAGGCCACCGGCTACATGGTGGCGTTCGACCTGGCGCAGTTCGACATGGGATTTGCCATGGGCACCGATCACCCGGCGCTTGGCTGGTCCCCCCGCCCCGCCGCCTCGGCGCGGGTCAAGGGCCTACCCGGGCCAGACGGGATCAAATCGGCGAAACCTCTGGTGCTGTTGGGTATGGTCAACCCGGTGGTCGCGAATGACACGGTCGCAACCTTTTCCGCCGGCTTCAAACGCCAGCACGGGGCGTTCAAGTTCGGTGATATGGCGACGTTCAACCTGGGCCACCACTATGGGTTCATTGAACAAGGTGTGATCCTCAGCAAGCTGCAGCCCAACCTGTCGACGCTCTATGGCCTGACCGATGGCAGCATCCACATGAAGACCTGGACCGAGGCCGACAATGCCCTGCTGCCGCAAATCCGCTTTGCCCGGCAGAACGGTGTGCCCTTGCTCGAAACCGACCCCGAAACCGGCTTGGGTGTGCCCGGGGATCGGGTCACCAGATGGGGTCCAGGCAACTGGTCAGGCTCGGCCAAGGCCGAGCTGCGCACCCTGCGGGCGGGGGGCTGCATGGTCGAGGATGATGGTACGCAGTACCTGCTATACGGCTATTTCTCGACCGCGACGCCCTCGGCCATGGCGCGGACGTTCCAGGCTTATGGCTGCCGCTATGCGATGCTGCTCGATATGAACGCTTTGGAGCATACGTATCTCGCACTCTACGTGCCGCGCGCGGGCAAGGTGCATGTGCAGCACATGGTGCCCGGCATGGGGCTGATCGACAAGAAGATACCGGGCGGCGAGGTGCTGCCGCGTTTCATCGGTTACCCGGACAATCGTGATCTGTTTTACCTCACGCGTAAGGAGGGGCGGCCATGAGGTTTATGACGCGTTTCCTGGCGGTGATAGTCGCAGTCTGGGCGGGGGCTGTTGTGGCCGAAACCGTGCAGGACACCAACGAGGTGCTTTTTGGGCAGATGAGGGCCACACATGATCTCAGCGCCGAAGAAGAAACCCGGCTGCGGGAAATCTTTGCCCGCTCGGGCTTTATCAGCCAGGGCAACCCTGCGATCACGCGCCACGCGATGACGCCAGAGGAATGCCGGGCGCGGGTGCCAGGGGGTGTCGAGAGCTATGACAACCCGGACTTTGTGCGCATCTGCGACGACAGGTATATGGCGCCGCTTTACGATCCGCGGACGCAAAGCGCCGAGGACGCGACCGCCTGTATCGACCAGTTCGAGTTTCCCAGCATCCCCTGCACCTATCCGGTGGTCTGGACCAAAGCCTGGGAGGCGGCCGAGATCTGTGCCGCCGTGGGCAAGCGGCTCTGCGATGCGCATGAATGGGAGGGCGCCTGCGCCGGGGCGTTGGAGCCGCCGGATTATCGCTTTGACCTGGCGCGCGGGATGTCGGCCAGCGGCGCGGTCGGGCGGATGCGCAAGGCGCATAACAACAAATACGCACCGACCAAATCCTGGGCTTACGGGCCGGAGTTTCAGAAGGGCATCTGTGCGCAAGACAGCCGCAAAAACGACTCCTGCCAGGGCGGCGGCTTTCGCAGTTGCGGGTCAAACACCTACCCGACCGGGGCCTTTCCAGGTTGCACCAGCGCCCTGCAAGTCTACGACCTGCACGGCAACGCCGCCGAGCATATGAACCTGCCGCTGGCCGAGGATCAGATGGCCAGCACCGGTAGTACCAAGCTGGGGGTGACCGAGATGAAGGGCAGCTGGTTCATCTGGGATTGGTACCGCGCGCATCCCGACTGGTGCCGCTGGCGCGCGCCTTACTGGCACGGCGACCGGGTGATGAACAAGACCAGCCACGAAAACTACCACCTGGGGTTTCGCTGCTGCAAAACGCTCGATTAGGCGAGGGATCAGCGGGTCAGGTTGGCCAGCAGATCCTGCACATTGTCGATCGGCCCCTCGTCGCTGACGATATGCGACAGCTCACGATGGCGGATGATGTCCTCCAGCGGCTGGGGGGCGCCGTTGACATAGGCCACCCGGCTGACGAGGCGAACGCCGTGGCTGTAATCGGCATATTCCGCGCCATGCACGGTGCTGAGCGGCTGGATCGGTTTGCCGTTGGTACGGTGCCAGCCATAAATCGCGACGCGACCCTGCTTGGTCCGCAGCCGGTTCGACAGCACCAGGTCTTTCTTATGCCCGGCAGCGAGCGCGCGGGTGCTGCCAACGCTGGCAAACTGACGCTCGACGGTCTGGTTGTGCTGCACCAGATAAGCGGTTGAGCTCATCTGATCGGTCGGCTTCATCGGGCTGGGGGCGACGCGCAGCTGCGCCTGGCCGTAGATATGATCCACCATCTTGGGGGTGGGCAGGTAAAAACCAAACTCCTGTGCCACGCGGGCCGCAGCCGTCAGCCCCATCGGCATACGCACGAAATCCTGATCGCTGCCAATGGCGAGGTATTCCGGCGTCACACAGAGCGTTACCATTACCTGCTGACCGGATGAGAGCGTGCCAGAGATCGACACCGGCTGCAGCTGCCGCAGAAAGCCAGGCATGTTGCCGGCCAGCATTTCACGCACAACCGCCTTGTCGCGTGCGGTGCCGCTGACATCGCGCATCTGCTGCATCAGGTTGCTGCCGCTCGGTGCCTGAGCGGCGCGGCTGGGGATCTCTTGCGTCAGATCCTCGGCGCAGGTCTCAGTGGCGGCTTTGGCGCCAAGCGGCAGGCCCAGACCAAAGGACAAAGCAGCACAGGCGATCAGCCTGACAACAGGGTTTCGCGACATCATCAGGCCTTTCGGTTTCTTTGAGGCGCTCTGATTTCAGATTGTCGGAATCCGATCAAGAAATGGTTTTCCAAGTGGCGAAAATCCGCGAAACCGCCCGGTTCCGGGCGCGGAAAAACGCTCATACAGCATGTGAAGGGCGGCAGATAGCGAAATAGCTGTGTCCAGGTAAGGGTTTGTTAAGCTTGATGAAGCGCGAAACGGCGCAGCCAGACTGCTCTACACAGTGTGACCCCACAAGGATCGACCCTGAACACCCGCGTCAGACCAGTGCCATGGCCGCGGCGATTTGGGTGATGAGGCCGAGGAGGCCCCATTGCAGCATTTGGAAATGGGTGTTTTGGCCGCCTTCGTGGCCGAACCAGTAGCAGAACCAGTTGCCGACCACGAGAAAGCCCGCCCAGATAGAGGCAAAGGCGGCTGTTCCGGCCAGGCCCAGTGACAAGGCCGTCCCAGCATTCACAGCGCCGAAGAGGGCCAGAAGAACGCTCACCGCGGCAATCCAAAGCAACGCCATCGCCAAAAGCTCGGCCCCGACGATAAATGCGAACAGGCGTTTGCGCAGGGTTGGGCTGGTCAGGCGGCGATAGGCGACGTGGGTATAGGCTTCGGGGTATTCCTCGCGCATGCGCTGCATGTCCATCACCTCGGCGGTGTAGGTCTCATTGAGGAAGGGATGAAACAGGTTTTCCAGCGCGCCGACGGTCATCCAGGCGGCCATGAACACAAGGTTGAGGCAGCACACGGCGAGAATGATGGTGTCCAGCATGGGGGTCGTTAAGGTCCTTCATTGCAAAGCCCGCCCCGGCAACCGGGACGGGCTGTTATTGCCCTCTTAGGCGTCCCAGAACATGTATTGCGGGTACATTTCCTGGCTGATGTGGATCGCGGCGCCGTTGAGGTTGGATTTGCTGTGGTTGGCCAACCCGCGGAAATAGGGCTGAATAATCACCCCTTCATCCACCATGATCTGTTCCAGCTGTGCCATCAAAGCGCGGCGCGCCTCGACATCCGGGGTCGCCAGCGCCTGTTCGACCAGAGCGTCAAACTCGGCATTGGCAAAGCCTGCCTCGTTCCACGACACACCCGAGACATAGGCCAGCGCATAGGTCTGGATGCCGAGCGGGCGGTGGTTCCAGTTGGTGACCGAAAACGGATAACTGGCCCAGTCGTTCCAGAAGCTCGACGAGGGGATCACGCGGCGCGAGACCTTGATGCCGGCATCGCGCAACTGCCCGGCAATCGCGTCGGCCGTGGCCTTCCAGAAAGCGGAGTCGAGCGAGATGAGCTCATGCTCGAAATCGGCCATGTCGGCCTCTTCCATCAGTGCGATGGCCTGCGCGGGGTCGTACACGGCCGGGCCGATATCGGCATAGTCCGGGTGCACCTTGGAAACGTGGTGGTTTTCCCCCACCGCGCCGAGGTTGTTGTAGGCCAGGCCTAGCACGGTGGCGTTGTCGACGGCCAGCGCAAGGGCGCGGCGCACACGGGCATCCGCGTAGGGCTGGATGCCGCTGACCTCGGCCAGCTGGTTGGGCCGGGCGAGCACCACCGCCCCGGTTGTCACGGTGTTCTTGGTCCAGCCGTCCAGCGCGTCGAAGGCGGGGATATAGTCACCCTCGGTGTCGTAGGTGACGTCAAACTCATCCGCCTCGGCGCCGGCGAAATGCGCCGCCGGGTCGCTGCCGAAATCAATCAGCTCGATGCGGTCCATCCAGGCGCCGTTGCCGGCGTTCCACCAGGTGTGATCCGGGTTGCGGTTCAGCGCCGCGGCCTGCCCCACGCGGTAGTAATCCGGCAGATATGGCCCGGTGCCGATTGGATTATCGACCATCGTCGCCTCATCAAAGCTTTCATGCACGATGGCGGCCGGGTAATCGGACATGCCGGCAATCAGCGAGATATCGGGCTGCGGCAAGCGAATCTCCACCGTCATGTCGTCGGTTGCCGTCACCGCCCCTTCGATCATCTTGCCGGTGTCGGCATCGACCAGGGTGCCAAAGCGGATCGACATGGAATTGGCCTCAACGGTGCTGTCACACCAGCGTTCGATGTTGCGCACCACATCCGCGGCGGTGAACGGATCGCCGTTGTTCCAGGTCACGCCGGGGCGGACCTTAAGTGTATAGAGCGTCGCGTTGTCGTTGATCTCCCAGCTTTCCAGCAGGGATGGTGTGAATGTGCCGTCGGAATTGTATTGCACGAGGTATTCCAGCCAGCCGCGGGTAAAGTTGGCGAGGCTGTTGAAATCGAACTTGCGCGGGTCGCGCATGGTGACGATTTCCTGCTGGATGCGCACGGTGCCGCCCTGTTGCGCATGCGATGCCGCCTGCGCAGGAGCCGGCAGCCCGAGCATGGCATACGCGGTGGCAGCCGAGGCCCCGAATGTGCAGGCCGTCGCCAGGAATTCGCGCCGGCTGATCGCGTCATCGCCGGCCTGACGCGCGGCGCGTTCCAGATGCGCGGGCAAGGGTTTTCCGGATGTGGTTCTAAATGTCATTTTCGTTTCCTCTCTGTAGGGTCGTGAGGGGGACCGCCCTGTCATGCAGCAACTGCTGCGGGGAAAGCGCGCGGCCGCAAGGGGCCCGGTCGGTCGCGCGCGTCAAGCTCATGTCGGGACGCGGATCCGGTCGAGCCCGTCTGCCTCGGTGACCGAGGAACAGATGCTCGACAGGGTGCGGGGTTGTTCATAAGGCCAGGGTGTGCCGCGATGCATGACGGCGCGCTGGTCCCACAAGAGGACGTCGCCCACCGACCATGTATGCGAATAGACAAAGGCCGGCTGGGTGCAGAAGGCCGTCAGTTCATCCAGCAACACCTGGCTTTCGGCCTCGTCATAGCCGTCGATCTTGAAGGCGTGGCTGGCGATATAAAGCGCCTCGCGCCCGTTCACCGGGTTTTCCCAGACCGCATTCCAATGCGTGTCAGGCCATTTGTTGAACATCGGCAATTCCGCAAGTTCGGGTGAGATCTTGCGCCGCGAATGGCTGTAGCGGTGCCAGATGCCGCGGCCGCGCACTTTTGCCTTCAGCGTCTCGGGCATCATCGCCCAGGCCGCGCGGGTCGAGGCCAGCTCGGTCGCGCCGCCATCGGTGGTCACCACCCTGCCGATCAGGATATTGACCAGCGATGGCACGGGCAGAAAAGTGCTGTCGGAATGCCAGAGGAAGTTCGATTTCAGGTTCAGCGTCTTGAGGTCCATCTCGGCGCTGGTTGTGCCATCCTCCAACACGTTGGAGACCTTGGGGATCTCGAACGCCTCGCCCGGTTTGCGTTCGTCGGCCTGGCGGTCTTCGATTGGGCCAAAGAGCTGCGCAAGCTCCAGGTGCTTGGCGTCACTGATCTCTTGCGCCCGGAAAAGCAGCGCGGAGTGTTCCTCAAACAGCGCCCGGATCTGCGCAAATCCGTTCTCTGACGTTACCTCCTCCAGCGCGATACCCGTCACGTCGACGCCAAAATGCGGGGTCAGGGGTTTGGTTTGGAAATCCATCTGATCAGTCCTTGGCCTTGGCTTCGATCTCATCCGCCGACAGATGGCGGACCGCCTCCCACGCCTGTGACTTGCCGGGGTTCAAAAGGCCCTTTGGGTCCATGCGTTTTTTCCAGGCCAGGTGGCGGTAGTCGGCGTTTTTCAGACCGCCGCCTTCGACGTGGTAGGTATGTGCGTCCCAAACGGTAAAGCCGTGCGCGGCGTAGATGCCGTCGATCTCACGCAGGCGGGCCTCGTCCTTGAACCAGATGATCGGCAGATCGGCGACGGTCAGCGTGCCATCGACGCGGGCGAATTCGTGGTGGTGCCAGACCTCGTCGCCGATGGCCTGTTCAACGGCGATCACCGCGTCGACATCGGCCGGATCGGGCACACCGATCTGCTGATAGGTGGCCGAGCGGTCGGCCTTGAGCACCTGCAAGGTTGTGTGGTTGTAGGCAAACTCGAACACGTGCGGGATGCCCTTTTCCGCCAGCTCCGCTTCGGTCAGCGCCAGGTCCAGCAGGCCAATATGCGCGTCGACAAGGGCGCGGAGCGCGTCCATGTCTTCACGCGGAACCAGTGTGACCAGCAGGTGTTTGCCGTCGCGGATATGGCCCTTGAGTCGCGGGAAGTAACCTGCAATCCGTGCATCCACGACCGAACAGAGCTTGCGCGCGATGGTCTGGCTAGTCGCCAGTTCATGCCCCGCCAGATACGCGTCGCAATAGCTGTCAAAGCTCGCCATACAGCCGATCCAGTCGCGTGTGGGAACGGTGCGCAGCGTCACCTCGGTGATCGCGCCGTTTAAACCCCAGGCATGGTGGATCTGCAGCGCCTCTTCGGCGTCAAACACCCGTTCCTGCGGTGCGGCCTCGACCGACAAAGCCTTAAGCTGAATGATATTGCCCTTCTCGCGCAGCGCACCATTGGCGATGGACCCGATCCCGGCGCTGCCACCGGCGACAAACCCGCCGATCGTGGCGATGTCCTGCGTCGAGGGAAACATCGCCATTTCCCAACCCTGCGGGATCAGTGCCGCGTTAATATCGGCCATCAGCGCCCCCGCCTCGACGCGGACATAACCCTCGCCGATCTCCAGAATGCGCTTCATCCCCGTGGTCTCGATGATCAGCCCACCCTGCAGAGGCACCGCCTGGCCATAGTTGCCTGTGCCACCGCCACGCAGCACCACGGGAAGGTCATGCGCGTAAGCCACGGCCAGGCAATGCGCCAGCTCCTCTCGCGTCTTCGGGCGCGCGACCAGATCCCCAAAGCTCTTTTTCAACTGTGCGTTCAGGATCGGCGAATACCAAAAGAAATCGCGTGAGCGTTTCTTGACCAGCACCGGCTCGTCGATGATCTCAACCGGTGCAAGCTTGGCCGCGATGGCCTTCCAGTCCGTTTGTTCCAATGTCTCTGTCATGCGTTTGCTCCCAGGGTTTCGGACAATGGGCGCGGTTGCGCGCCGCTCAGCAGGTCCGAAGTATCGGTTGCGTCGACGATAAGCAGATCCCCAAAGCCTGCCCCGTCGACGGTCAGGGGCGCCAGTCCCAAGGCGCGGCGCGCATTGGTGGTGATCAGCGGAAGATGGTCGCCAAAAGGCGGATCAAGATGGGCGGCCAGAACGCTCAGCCCTAGCACGTGCAGCGGATCATGCCGGCCAATCGGGCAGAACGCGTCGCGCACATTGTCAGCGCCAATGGTGACATTGACACCCGCGGCGCGCAGCTCATGCACCAGGGTGACACCGCGCCGGTCAGGCGTGCCATCACGGCGACCCTGCAGGTAGAGGTTTGTCTGCGGCAGCATCGCCACGCTGATCCTCGCGCCGGCAAGCTTGTCGGCAATGCGTGCCACATCCTGTTGCGGTAGGTTCGCCAGCGAACAGACATGCCCGCAAAGCACCGGCCCCTCGAACCCCGTGGCGAACGCGGCATCGGCGATGCGTTCCACCCCGTCGAGCCCCTCTGCCAGCCCTTCGTCCACGTGAAAGTCCAGGGCGAGGCCCCATTGCTCGGCCGCGCGGAACATGTTGGCCAAACCCGCGTCGCGGTTGGGCTGGTCAAAGACAAACGCCCCCAGCACCCCGCCATCCCGGGCGACCCGTTCGGCACAGGCCTGCGCATAGGCCGGGTCAGCCATCCGGTCGATGCTGGTCAGCGCCGCCCGTTGCAGGGTCAGAGGCGCATCCGCCGCCAGATCGCCCAGCACCTCCCAAGCCAGTGGCGCTTCCGACGCGTCAGGATCGTCGCCCCAATCCACATGGCTACGCACCGCGCCGCAGCCCGCCGCCGCCAGCTCGGACAATCCACGCCCGGCACGGGTGGTGAGGTCTTCTGCCGTCCAATGCTGCTTATCGGCTTTCTGGGCGGTGATCGCGGCGGCAAGGTCCCCGCCGACGCCCTGCATCCGGTGGATGCTGTGGCATTTGTCGAGATGCACATGCGGCTCGGTCAGGCGGGGCATCAGGACGCGCTGCGCCGGGCTGTCGCCAGGAACGAGGGCGACGGCGCGCCCTTCATGCAGAACGAGGTCGCCCGCCATACAATCCCCCTGCCGCGTCCCGCCGAACCCGTCGCGGTCGGCGAGCAGGCTTCGTGGCACCAGAACGCCGCTCAGCCGCGTATCAAAGCGCGCACCGCGGGTCATGGCGCCTCCCTCCGGTGATCGAAGCGGGCGAAATCCGCCAGAAAGCTTGCGAAGTTGCGTGCCGCGCTGTCCAGCAGCGCCTCACCCTTTTCCGCCGTGGCAGCCGCCGCATTGCCGCAAGCGCCATCTGGGTTCAGATCCTGCACCAGCCAGCCGGGATTGGCCGCTTTGCCCGCCAGCCCGATCTGCGGAAAGGCCTCCTCCCAATCCGCCATGGCCGGGCGGAAATCCTGCGCCTTGGTCATGTCGACCCGCTCAGGCCGGATCGCCAGCATCGCCGAGGTCTCGCTGTCGCCGGCATGGATGTCAAAAGCGTAGGTCGTCGGGTCATAAATCCCCTGCCAGTCGGCAAAGCCACCCCAGGAACAGACCGCTGCGATCAGGTCATGGTCGCGCCGCATCGCGCGCGCGGCCACCTGCAACAGCGCGGTGTTGCCGCCATGGCCGTTGAAGAGCACCAGCCGCAACACCCCGGCCCGCGCAACCGAGGCGCCAACCTCACGCAGCACCGCCAGAAGCGTTTCCGCCGACAGGGTCAGGGTGCCCGGAAAATCAATGTGCTCATCGCTTTTGGTGATGCTCAGCGCCGGCAGAACAAGCACCGATTGCTCGGGCGCAAGAGCATCCAGCATCCGCGCCGCCACCGCCGTGATCAAATCGCTGTCCACCGAAAGCGGCAGATGGGGCCCGTGCTGCTCGGTCGCGCCAAGCGGCAAGACCGCGACCGTCTCCGCCGGCAGGTCACGAAAGCGCGCCGAGGGCAGATCGGCCCAGTAGCCCTGAACGCTCATGCCACGCCCCCGCGATATCGCGCGAAACACACAGCATCGTACGATGCCAAAGCATACCCCGACCGGCCCTGCCAGGCCGTCAGACGGTCGTCGAAGGTCTGATCACCCAGACACAGAAAAAGGACACGCTGCCCCATGGCATCCCCCGAAAAGGAATTGGTTGCGTGGCCCTTAGAATGATCTGTGCCAGAGATGTGTTTTTAAGGTTCCAGAACTTCGCGAATCTGGCAAGACTTTTGTTTGATCAAAGAAAGTGAAATGAAATGAAAGCCTTGACCCCCGAAAGCCTGCATCCGCCCTTTGGTGCATATTCCCATGGCACAGTGATTCCGGCCGGCATGCGGCTGCTGCGAACCTCCGGCCAGCTGGCGATCCGCCCCGACGGCACGATCCCCGAAAGCGCCTTTGACCAGGCTGTGATGTGTTTCGATGCGATCCGCGCAATCCTGGCCGAAGGCGGCATGGGCTCGGCGGATGTGGCGCATATCTCAGCCTACGTGACCGACCGCGCCTACATGGCCGACTACATGCGCGCGCGGGACGCTTTCGTCGCACCCGCTGAGCGACTGCCCAGCTCAACCCTCGTGATCGTCTCAGGCTTCACCCGACCCGAGTTCAAGGTGGAGGTCGAGGTTTGGGCCGTGGCTCAGCAATGAGACGCTATGAAACCAAAGCCGAATGGCGCAGAAGTTGTCGATTTCCCAGGGCCTCGTTTCATGCTGCAAGGGCCAGAGAGGTTGGCAAAACGCGCGCCGCCAATGGTTGACAGATTGCTGAAGTCGACCGTTTTTAACAGTCCCAACAAGCAGGGAAGAAAGTCTCGCGTCGCGCAAAGAGTTTTCCAGATGAACTCCGCTCTACCTAAAACTTGAATAAGGTTTTCCGCAGAATTGATAGGCTCAGGGCTCATAGCCAATTGATTACGGTTGCCGCGAGCGCGATGGCCGAGGGGAGTCCTTTGGACAGCGGCAATGACGGGTCGCGACGCGTCTCCAGTCCTTGAGCCTGCCGAACATGATCTCGATCACTGTACGGCAGTGCATTGCGAAGCAATGTCGCCACATAAGCGGTTCCCGCGTTTGTACCGGCGCTTGTCGTATTTGACTGGGGTGGTGCGCTGCTTCCGACCGGGGTTGCAAGCGCGTATCCCCCTGTTTTACAACGCTTCTCTGAACAAATGTGCATCGTAGTCGCGATCCCTGAGCAGCCAATCGACATCTGGCAGACTGCTCAACAATACCCGTGCGCCGAATTAGTCGTTGACCCGTTGCGCGACAGTCGAAACGCAGTTTCGATGAGAGCGGGTCCGGCAGTGACGAACATGTTGAGAGGCCGACCCAGGCCATCGCAGATGGTGTGCAATTTGGCCACTCTCGGGACATTTCGTTCCGAAATGTCCTGCCGTGCAGTGGTGCATGCCGCCTTTGATGCGGCCCTTTTCGGCAACATCCTGCGGATGCGCCTGCCGGGCAATGGATCATACGTCCACGCCCTCCTATTTCGCGGCCAGGATGGTCGCGGCTCCGTGCGCCTTCAGAAAGGTCGCATCCACTACCTGGCATGGCATCACGAAATGATGTCCCAAGAAGGCATCAGGCCGTCTTGTGCGGACCGTATGCGCTCGGCGCGTCGCGCCACCTTGAGCCACTGCGATTGATGAAAAAATTCAACTCAACGCACGTCGGCCATCGACGCGGGGTTTGCCGTGGACCTGGGGAAGAAGGGATCAAGACGCGCCAATGGCTAGGCGCGAAGACGAGCGCCTTGGTAACGCCAAGGACAGAGAGACGTAGGCCACCGAATATTCTTGAATTCATTCCGTGTAGCTTCCCGTCCAAGCGCAAGGGCATCCCACCCTACCTCAGCATGCGCGTTACGGAAAACGTTCCAACCGACCTCTTTTGCGGTAGACGAGGAAAGCCGAAACAACCGATGAGCCAAACAAACGTTGCCACGGACAATGGATTTCGCTGAGCCTTCAAGCCTTACATATTTGTAAGTTTCACCAAAACTGCACGCAATATCACGGCTCCATATTGGTCTCATCGGAAGGCGCAAGGCCTTCTTTCAACCCAAGAGAAGGAGATGAGATATGGGTAAGAAAATCGTTGCAGGCAGCGCGTTGGCAAGTCTGGTTTTGGCAGGTGGCATCGCGGCCACCGTGTCGGCGCAAACGGCGGCAACCGAAACTGGTCTGACCGAGGAACAGGTCATCGCCATCGCCCTTATGGAAGTGCCGGGTGAGGTTCTGGAGATCGAGCTGGAACGCGAAGACGGGATGCAGGTCTACGAGATCGAGATCCTTTCCGCCGAAGGCGTGGAGACAGAGATTGAGATCGCCGCAGCGACCGGCGATATTCTGGAAATCGAGGACGAGGACTGCGACAAGACCCGTGACAAATAAGCGCTCTATCCTTTAGGTGCGTGTTGTCGTGAGAGGGGCCGCGGCTTGCGGCGCCTCTCGCCTCCTCGCAACGGACTGTCCGGATCGATATGCGCATTTTGCTCTTGGAAGACGACACGAAGCTCGGGCCCTGGGTTGTGGGCGGTCTGCGCGAGGAAGGTCACGTGGTTGACCTGTTCGCGGATGGCAAGGACGCGCTGCTGGCAGCTATGGGTCAGGACTATGATCTGCTGATCCTCGACCGGATGGTGCCGAGCCTTGATGGTCTTGCCGTTCTAAAGTCGCTGCGAGCGTCAAAAAACGCCACCCCTGCGCTGTTCCTGACCGCATTGGGCGAAGTGGATGCCCGTGTTGAGGGCTTTGAGGCCGGCGGCGACGACTATCTGCCCAAACCGTTTGCCTTTGCCGAGCTTTCGGCGCGCGTAAACGCGCTGGGCCGGCGACGTGATGGCGCCGAGGCACAGGAGAGCACGCAGACAGTGCTGCGCTATGGCGATCTGAGCCTCGATCTGCTGGCGCGCCGTTGTGAGCGCCAAGGGCAGCCCATCGAACTGATGGCCAAGGAATTCAAGCTGTTGGAGTATTTCATGCGGCGTCCGGGGCGGCTGGTGACCCGGACGATGCTGCTTGAACAGGTCTGGGACATGAGCTTTGACCCCACCACCAGCGTGGTTGAAACGCATATCAGCCGCCTGCGGGCCAAGATCGACAAACCGTTTGACGCACCGCTTTTGCGTACGCGGCGCGGGGAAGGCTATGTCTTTGGCCGGTAGGTTCACCGATCGAGCCCGGTGGCTCCGCCGCTCATCGACGCTGCGGTTGTCGCTGATCCTGTCGACCGTCTTTGTCATTGCCATGGCGGGGGCGATTTTCGCAGCCCTTGTGGTGGGCGAAAACGTGCTGGAACGGCGGGTGGACCGCACGCTCGCGGTGTTGGCTCAGACAGCCAACTTGGAGGACGGCCGCGGCGACAGCTTTTCGCTGATTCTGCGCTCATCCGACGATCTTGGCGACCTGCCGCGCCCCTTCGCCCAAACCGTGCGGCGCGGCGGCGGGACCGTCGACCTGGAACGCGAGTTTCGCCGCGCTGAAAGCTGGCGGGTGCTGGTCACCGAAGACAGCCGTGGTACCCCGGTTTTTGTCGCTGTGCCATTGGATGACAGCGAAGAAACGTTGGAGCTGTTGGCGGGGATCCTGTGGACCACCGTTCTGGTTGTTGCGGGATTGGCCATCGCCATCGGTTTGGGGACAGGGCTTTTGGCGCGACGGCGGCTTGCGCGGATCAACGTTACGCTTGAACGGCTCGCCAAGGGCGATCTGGCGGCGCGCACCGGTCACACCCGGTCGCGCGACGATCTGGACGATATCGCCCGGCAGTTGGACAGGACCGCAGGTGAGCTTGAACGCCTTGTTGCGCAGACCCGGCACCTCAGCGCGAGCCTCGCGCATGATCTACGCACACCGCTGGCCCGGCTGCGTGCCCAGCTCGAAATTCTGCCCGAGGGTGAGGCGCGTGGCGCCGCTCTTGAGGAGGCAGGGCGCCTGTCGGATATTTTTGACACGATCATGCGGGTGGCTCGGATCGAGGCCGGCCAAGGCCAGGACGGGTTCGAACCGGTCGATCTGGGCGCCCTTGCCGAGGAACTGTCTGAGATCTTCGGACCGGTGATCGAAGACGGCGGTGCCGCGCTCACGCTTGAAATATCGAAGACCACAACCGTCACGGCGGATCGCCAAATGCTGGTACAGGCGATGGCGAACCTGATCCAGAATGGGCTTGTGCATGGCGGCGACCAGATCACGCTGTTTGCCAAAGGCCACATAATCGGCGTTGCTGACAATGGTCCGGGTGTGGACCCGGCGCAGTTCGCTGAGATCGTCAAGCCAATGGTCAGGCTGGACGCAGCCCGGACACGCGCGGGAACGGGGCTGGGCTTGGCCCTTGTGCGCGCCGTGGCCGACCGACACGGCGCAGCGCTCGATTTGACAAAGAACACGCCGCAAGGACTGCGCATCAGCCTGAACTTTGCAAAATTGTAAGCTACGGGTCAGGCGCAGGTCAGCCTCAGGTCTCATATCAGTTTCATCGCAACAACAGATGAAACTGGAGATCATCAAGATGAAAGCCTTTCTGAACCAAGCCGCCTCAACCGCCGCCGGGATCGTTCTTTTCGTTGTCGGCTGTGTCATGGCCGGGCTGGGCCTGTCGGTCATGGCGCTGCTGGCGCTCTTTGCGCTGGCGGCCGCCGGGCTGGCGATCCTTGCCGCCCCGTTTGTGAGCCTGGCCGCCAAGGGTGCCGCCTCTGACGCGCCGGCCGCGGCCTGATCGCGGACGGATAAGACAGGAGGTTGACCCATGACGCCCCAGGCCAAACCGCATGGATTCGTGACCAAGAGCATCCACTGGATTTCCGCTGGATTGCTTGGCTACGGCTATCTGAAAGGGCTCGACAGCGTGTCCCAGCTCGCTGACCCCGCGCTGCTGCAATTCGAGATTACCTTCGCGCTGGCGCTTGGGGCGTTGTTCCTTCTGCGCCTTCTGTGGACCAAGCGTGTCGCCGGCACAACGCGGCTCCCCGCTGAGGCTCCGCGCTGGGAGCACATGGCCTCTCGTGCTGTTCATGCCGGGCTCTATGTCGGGGTGTTCGGGATCGTCCTCTCCGGGCTCGGGATCGCATTGGGCTACGTCACCCCGATGCTCGGTGGCCTGTTCCTGACGGCGATGATCGGTCTGCACGAGGTGGCCCTGGCAGTTTTGCCGCTCCTCCTCGTTGCTCACATCGCCGGAGCGTTGTGGCACAAACTGGCCCGTCGGGATGCCGTGCTCGAAAGCATGACCGGACCACTTCCGGTGTGATCAGCCGTTTCGATGAGCGAAGTACAGGAGCCGCCGTATGCGACCGGCGGCTCTTGCGTTATCCCATAAGCACTAGACTTGGTTTCAAACGTAACGGCACCAAAGCGTCTTAGGTTACTGGCCCCCGGCGCCTGAAACTACTGTGCTCCGCACGCCCGGCCATCAATACACCAGGCCGCAGGCTCATAACCAGAAGTCCTCAACGTGCAATTTTTGGGCAGACAACGTCAGTTGGAATACTCCGGGCTCAGTTTTTCGAGCATGCGGATCAGACCTGCCCATTCCGTTTTTCCATCATAATTGTAGTGCTCTGACTTAGCCATTTGATCCTGATACCGGGCGACCTTTTGCGGATCGATCAAGTGCAGCGCGCGCCCCATCGACAGGGTCTTGATCTGCGTCGCGCAGGTTTGCCGCAAAAAATACGCTCGAAAGAGGGCCTCTGCGGCGGTTGTGCCCAGCGCATAATAACCGTGATTTCGGCTGATCAGAATCTGATGTTGTGCCAGAGTTTGCACAAAGTGGTCGCCAAAGGCGTCATCCTCGTCGAACTCATATTCGATATAGCCGGTCAGATTGCCCAAGTAGATCGCCGGTTGATTGAGCGGCATCAGGCCGTCCTCGATCGAGCCGACCGCCATCACCTCTTCTTCGTGGCCATGGACAAAGAACATCGTCTCGGGGCGCGCGCCAAAGATCCACTTGCACAGGTTCTGCACCCCGTCGTTCAGCCAGGGCCCGTCCGGGTCAACCGGCAGGCCATCTGGGCCGATCTTGATCATGGCCGACGCGGTCGCCTCCTCCCAGAACATGCCATAGGGATGCACGAGGTAGTGATCCGGCTGATCCGGCACCCGCGCTGCAACGGCGCCATTGGCCAGATCGGACATGCCATAGTGCGCCAGAATGCGGAACGTTGCGGCCAGATCGACACGCGCGGTCCATTCCGCCTGGCTACAGGAAATCCGATCTGCATGTGTCGCGATGTTCATGGGGTGTCCTCCTTGCTGAGCTTGCGTTCCAAGGCGCGGATCGCGGAATAGAGATCGTCGCGATCTGCGTAAATCCCTTCGATAAAACGCGTGCCGCCGGCGGCGTCATAGCCGTTGCGCCCATGCAGCGCGCGGCGGTTGTCAAAGGCCACCAGATCACCTGGGCGATAGGCGAATTTCATTTGATAGACCGGGTCCTGCGCCCGCGCTGCAAAGGCGCGATAGCTGCGATAGGCGCGGTCTTGGTCCGCGAGCGATGCAATCAAAGGCGCGCGCAGCCAGGTGTTGTACCGGATGCCCGTGATGGTGCCTTGCGCGTCCAACTCGATCACCGGGCCGCTGGCCTTGTAGCTCGTGGTCTTGGCACGGTTGTTGTAGGTCCAGTTGATCTCACACAGCGCCGCAAAGTGTTTAGGCTCTTCAACCCGCAGATCTTCGGCAATCCGGTAGGCGTCGGCGTAAATCCCCTCGCCGCCGCTGGTCGAATTGTCCCGGCAGAACAGGAATTGCAGACCATGCGGGCATTCGCGCGTGGGCATATCGATATGCTGCATCAACGCGTCCGAGGTAAAGGCGTTGCTGTCCGGGTCGTCCTTGATTTCCAGCGTGTACATCCGGCCGAAATTCGACTCTCGCACCGGGCCGATCTGTTCGACAATTTGCATCAGCAATCCGTCTTGGTTGGGCAGAGCTTCGAGCCGCGCCACCCCATAGTCACGCAAGGCGTGCAGCCAGGCAAGGAATGTCGCCGGGTCCTGCAAAGCCTGCGGGCCATTGAATGTTGGCGGTTCTGGTTGCTGAGCTGCCGTCCACAGCACCGCGGTCTCCAGTCTCGGCTTCTTCCCAAACCACGCATTCCCGTGCAGCCAACCAGGGTGAAACCGGCTCGATTTACGTCCATGAGACCAATCTACGCGTACCGTTCCGTGCGGCTCGATCTCAGCACCCTGAACCTCAAGACCGTCCGGCAAGTCGAGGGGCGAAAGCGTAGTCTCCCGTGACAGTGGATGCAGCGTCTCAGGAGACGGATCATTTTCGGCGAGAAAGAAGGGGTGGTGACGGCTGACCGTGCCATCAGACCACTCAACCAGCAGCACCCCACATTCGGAGCGCGCAGAGTTCGGCATCGTTGCCAGCGGCCACGTCTCAAAATCCGGTGTGAGTGGATGCTTTTCTGCATCTTCCATCTCGGCGCCTCCTGTATCGGGCACAGAATTTACCGGTATACTTCCGAAGACGATTGACATTAATTTACGCATACCTTGCGCTGAATGACGGTCCTGCCGTGGTAAAAATCGCTATACACATTGCCGACGGCTTCCCTATCCTATCACTGACTTTGATTTCTGAACCGCTGCGCGTCGCAAACCGAGAACTTGGCCGACGGATGTTTTCTTGGACGGCCCTGTCTGACTCGGGTGGAGTCCGCTATTCATCAAGCGGCATTCCCTTGGAAACGGAACCTTTGAGTGAGGGTGGTTTCGACGCGGCGATCCTGCTTGCCTCCTACAAACCTGATATCGCTTCTACTGCCCAAACGCTGTCGTGGCTACGTCGACTGGATCGAAGCGGTTGTTTACTTGGCTGTGTCGACACCGGCGCTTTGGTTTTCGCCAGAGCAGGGCTACTCAGACGCCGACCGGCTTCCACCCATCCCGAAGCGGTTGCAGGCTTTCACAGACAGTTTCCGGACAGCCTTTTTGTGGACCGCATGTATGATTTTTCGCCGCCTCGATTCTCAAGCGCTGGCGGCGTCGCCACTCTGGACATGACATTGGCATTGATCGGTCACTTCACCAACCCGCGTCTCGTCGGGCGGGTCGCCGAAATACTTACTTATAATCCGCTATCACCAGAATGGATGCCAAGATCCATTCCGCATAGTGTTCCGGAAGCGGTGCGCGAAGCGATTTCCATTATGCAAGCTAACTTGGCTTCCGGGAAGTCCATCGCCGATATCTCAAAGTCGGTTGACACCCCAATCTGGAAGTTGAACCGACAATTCAAAAAACATCTTCACTGCGCTCCAACCACGTATTTCGTACGACTGAAACTGGCAAAAGCGCGAGAAATGCTTCGGAACACAACTTTGCCGGTCGGCGACATTGCAGCAGAGTGCGGATACGAAAATGCAGATGCCTTCAGCCGCGCTTACAGGCAATTGTACGGTCAGGCTCCAAGTCGAGATCGCAACCTGCAATAGCAAAAGATCGTCGAAACACTAACCTTCTGTTCTTTTCGGTAGTGCCAAAAGTCACGCATACGCCACGGTTTCGGCAACCTATTTAACGCGCGTGTGCACGCCATCTCTCGCCGCGATATTCGCGAAAATTCAAGCTATCAACCTTTTGCATACCGATGTGTGCCTAGTGTTTGCGGGCCTATCAACCGAACGAACGTGGACCCAACGCAAATGAAACACTATCTGTCAGCCGCTTTTTTGTGCGTCGCTTCGGCCGCCTTTGCCGTCGATGCGCCTGTTTCCATCAGTGGATCGACCACCGTGGCAAGTGCGATCATGGACCCGCACCGCGCCGCGATCGAGGAAGGCTCAGGCCTGTCGCTTGACGTGATTGCCAACGGCTCAAGCCGTGGGATCAACGACCTCGTCGAGGGACGGTCCGAGCTTGCCATGATCTCGGCACCGCTCGATGTGACCATCGCCAAGATCGAAAAGAAGAACCCCGGCAGCGTGGCCGATGCGGGCCTGATGGCCCATCAGGTGGGCGAAACCCTGGTGGCCTTCGTTGTGCATCCGTCAAACCCGGTGAAGTCCTTGTCGCTGGCCCAGATCGGTGCCGTGCTGGCAGGTGAAATCACCACTTGGGCAGAGCTTGGTGGTCCGAACATGCCGATCATCGTCGTGGCGGAAACCTCGGGCGGCGGTGTGCGTAGCTTGGTGGAATCGGAACTGCTGGACGGGGAAAGCATCGCCGCGGATCTGCGCGAATTTCCCAACGCCACGCAGGTGCCGACGGTTGTGTCGCAGCTGCCCCCGGGTCTTGGGATCGCGGCCAAGAGCGCGGCAGCCGCGGCGAATGTGGTGGGGATCGAGACCGAAAGCCCTGTATCGCAGCCGCTGATCCTGGTCACGCTGGGCGAGCCTTCGCCCGAAGCGCAGCGGGTGATCGATGCGGCCCGCGCCGCCGCGCAGTAATCGGGCAAAAGCGAACAGTTTCAACCAAGGAGCGCAGCCATGACACCAGTGAGCAAGGCCATAACACGGTCGATCCATGGGAAACTGTTCGCGCTTCCCCTTGTGGCGGCCATCGGGATCGCGGTGTGCGTCATCGCCAGCTATGTCGGCACCGGCATGCTGACCAAGATGGCGACCGAGGCGATCGAAGAACAAAAGGCGCTGCAGGAAAGCATCACCGAGTTTCGGATCGGCGCGACGACCCTTGCCGGGTTTGTGCGCGCCGCTCCATCGGAGTTTGACGCGGACGCGCTGGTGGCGGACAAGGAACAAGCTTTGCAGGTGCTTGCCGAGATCAGATCAACGTACGAAAGCGCCGATCTTGCGACCGGCGCGGATGACGCGATTGCAGTGCTTGATGCGCTCAACACCGCGACAATTGGGGTCTTTGACCTCTCCGCACGGTTTGCACAGGCACAGGCGATTGAGCTTCTGGCATCGGATTTCGAACCGGCCCTCGACGGGCTGACCGCGCTGACCGAAAACAAGGTCGCCGCGGCAGAGGCGGAATTGGCCGCGCTGATGCAGTCTTTGGCCGCGACCCGCAGCTACGTGACGCTGCTGTCTGCGGTTGTAGCGGTCTTGAGCCTGGCGGCCTGTGTTGGTCTCAGCGTGCTGATCGCCGCGCGGCTGTCGAAACGGATCGGCAATCTGAAAAACCGGATCGAACGGATTGCGGGCGGCGATGCCTCCAGCCCGGATACGATCGACAAAGGCAGTGATGAACTGCGCGCCATGTCGGACGCTCTCGAGGTCTTTCGCGAGACGCTGCACGACAAACAGCGGTTGGAAGAGGCGCAGGCAGAGCAAGCCGCAGATCAGGCGCATGTGGTCGGGGTGCTGGCATCGGCGCTGGAAAAGCTGTCCGAAGGCAAACTGCGCGCGATTGATAACACGCGGTTCAATGGCGATTATGAAAATCTGCGCGCCGACTACAACGCCGCCATCCAGTCTGTCCGCGAGTCGATCGACAAGATCTCGGAGAGCGGCAAGATCTTCACCGACACCACTTTCCAGCTCAACCAGACGGCATCGGAACTGGCCCAGCGGACAGCGGATACTGCCCGCGACCTAGAAAGCACGGCCGCCGCGGTGAGTGAACTGACCCAATCCATTCATGGATCCAAGGAGACTTCGCAAGAGGCGATGAACGTTGCCGAAGGGGCCTCACGCAAGGCCGAGAGCGGGCGCGAAACCGTGGATGCGATGATCCATGCGATGGAGCAGATCGGCGTGGCCTCAGACAAGATCGGCTCAGTCACCGATCTGATCGATAACATCGCCTTCCAGACAGG
>JAAUYB010121123.1_pt1 | contig 53782 bp, 49 predicted proteins | sample 7278071 | NCBI WGS metagenome assembly JAAUYB01 (sample SAMN14350121, study PRJNA611818) | marine sediment metagenome | isolation source: surface marine sediment (1.8m) | place: French Polynesia: Moorea | collected 2018-08
GATGGGCATGGGTCACCTCTCATGATAGTTTCCCATTTAACCTCCCATGGACCAGGGTCAAATGTCCAGCACTTTTTCTCATATCACCGCCCCCACTTTCAATTACACCCCTGCCCACCACCTGCCCACCACCCCATAACGAAAAATCGAGGATGTGCGGGTTGTCATGTGAGTATCCGGCACCGAGCCAATCTTCGCGAAAAACCAGAAAGAAAATCGACGTATAAAACAATCAGATAACACCCAACCCCCCACACCCCTTCGCAACCCAAAGAGCCGGTCCGCCCGTCCGTGCCAACCGGCCCTGCCGGGCGGGCGGCTCGACCAAAGTGCGCCCAAGCATCCCCAGGATGAAAACCCATGAGCCGACACCAACCCACCGCCATCACCCCGGACACGTGCTTGACCGATGTCAATCAAGACGGCAAGTGCCGGCCTCGCCGCTACGTGCGCCTTGAAGGCGGGAGCCGCCTTTTCTACGAGAAAAGGTATTACCTTAAAGCAAGGCCCGTCCCCAAGGGATGGTCGGTCACCTGGTGCTGGACCCACCGCGACGCGACGCATGTCGCACCGGATTTAGGCGACGCCCTAGACGGTGCTCTGTCTCTCGCCGGTGATGTTGACCTGATTCCGCCCACCGAAGAGCAACGCGCCTTTTTCCGGATGGGCAGGAGAACCCTCAGCACGCGACTCATCGACGGCCAATTCCCCGATTATGAGAGGGTCGTCCCAAAGGAAAACCAAATATGCCTTGAGTTCATTCGGCTCGACCTGGTTCGCATCGTGAAGCGAATGAAAATCCTTTCGGGGGACAAGTCGAAACTGGTCCAGGTGGCATGCTCCCGGGATAAGGTTTGGGTTTCCCTGAAAAACGCATCCGAATCGGCGCAAGATATTATTGCGGTCGATTACGAGGGATCTGAGCTAAGCATCGGATTCAACGTCGATTACCTCCTTGATTTTCTCTTAAACATGCGGGACGAGAAGGTGCAAATTCGGATCAGGGACGAAGCGACCCAGGGGTTGTTCACGGTTTCCAGTGAGATCCATGACCTTGATTACAAGCATGTCATCATGCCCATGCGACTTGCCTAGCCCCACCTCTTCATTTCGGCAGCCCTCCGGTGAGCCGACCCCGGTAAGCAATAGGAGGGCAGCAGGAACCCGCCGCCCTCCATGCCGGTACGGGGTGGTTTAGCAAAAATCTCCATCAGTGGGTAGGTTTTTGAAGTCACAATCGCCCCAACAAATGGTTCTGCCGGTAGGGCCGAAGTTGTCATTCCCGCAGAGGATGTCACCATGTACGGTGGGTTCGTTACTGCCGAAGCCACTGGTGCCACCGTGGGTCAACGCTCCGGTTACAAAGCTTTGCACCCGAAGATCTTTCAATTTCATTTTCATAATCATCTCCTTGATTTGGGTCTGAATGATGACCCGCATGCCCGGTTGCCAGGGAAGCGAGTAATAACTCAGGCGCAAAACCATCGGAGATGCCGACAGAAAAAGAGCGAGAGACGTACTATACTGCATGTGCACTTGATCTAAATTCCTTAAGGCTCCCTCGTGGAGCGATTTCTTTGGAGGCAACCATGAAGATCCGCACCCATTTAATTGCAGGGCCTGACTGTGACAATGATCCACCCAAACCCCCCGGTGGCAATGAATAATACAACGCACCCATGGGGTCAGGCGGTGATCCGCCCGGACGAACTCTCATCCCTCGGCAATGGCTGAGGGTTCGCGATGGGGACCCTCAGCCGTTGCGACTGGGTTTCCATCGCTCACTTCAACTTATTTCTGAACTCATGTTGTGGCCCTCGAACGGGTATTTCGTTTACCACCGCCTGGAAGTTTTTGGAAAAAGATTAAAACTTTTTCTGGATTTGGTTTTTAATTAAGTAAGAGGGCTGGAGAGCACCTGGCCGCCGTGACCTTCACTTTGTGGAGGGGTTGAAACTCGGATTAGAATCCCCAGCACCGGTCGCAAAGCAGCCTTCGTATGACCTTCACTTTGTGGAGGGGTTGAAACTCACCGAAGCGCAGCGCCGCCGCGCCTGGTCCTTAAAAAATCATTCGGGTCTTCTCCGGCTCAACAAGGAACAAGCCATCAGCCGGCGCGAGCGCATCACCTGGTGCCCTGGCGCGGACTGATATTGACAGCATGCAACATCGTCCGAGGCGGGAGTGTAGGCCCTGCCTAATTCATAAGGAACCAAATGAAGAGTCGGGACCAAATTGTCTACCGGTCCTCCAAAAACATGGTGGACGACCATCCAGAAAAAACAGGGCCTGCCGCCCTTCGAACCCGCCTACCAACTTCGGCACCTTGCCGGGAGCCTGATACTGGCCAAAACCGGCAACACCGAAACGACCCGGAAGTTCATGGGCCATCGCTCCAAAGCCATGGTTCGCGACGTTTACGGCCATCTCTTGAACCAATTAGACCCGGCCACCGCGTCACTCAATGAGGACCTTGAACCGCCGGCAGCCGTCGGCAATTCGGAGGGTACAAAGGCAAATTCTTGTACAATCCTTGTACACCCCCCGAAAGTGATCGATTTCGCAGCGGCCAAAAAAAGGTTGAAAAACCGCTAACATGATGGGTACCAACCACTTCCGAAAGGAAAAAAGTGGTGCCTCAATCCAGAGTCGAACTGGAGACCTTCGGGTTACGAATCCGACGCTCTACCAACTGAGCTATTGAGGCACGCGCAAGCGCGTATTCTAAATCAATCGCCCGTCAAAGAAAACCTCTTTTTGGTTTTTTGGGGAAAAACCGGCTCGTTTGATCCTTTTTACCGTTCAACTTCGCCTTTACAGGTACAGGCCCGGTTTTCCGGCGCCGTTCCCATGCTTCGAGGACGAGGAGGCAGGCATGTTTGTTCGGTTCGTTTCTCCCTTTCAGGCTCCGCATGCACGGCGTGTTCGCCTGGGTATTTTCGGCGCTGCTTATTAGCTGCGTGACCGTTTTGAACTGATGCGCTGGGAACAGGAAATCCTGGAGGAACTCCTGGACTGGTTCGAGGCGCATCTCGATGAACCCGAGGTCTTGGAGCACGAGGGTTTCGAAACCGCTGTTTGTTGGTTCCATCAGGGAGCGCGGGGGTATCTGGACCGCGTCTGGGAAATCGTCGCCGTCTTGCAGAACAACGATATTTATGTCGAGATGATAACCGCCCGCAATCCGGGGTTGATTATCTATGACGACGGCATCCAGGTAGCCGCCGTGCCCGCTGCCCGACATCATTAAGCCTGGACAGGCCCTGACTTCTCAAAAAAATACAGCCGGTGCTAAAAAAAATAAAAAAACTTGAGCCTTTTTGTCTTCAGATTCCGCTGATAATTATGAGGACTCGGTGACAAACCGCTGCCTTCCGGGGCGCGTCCCCCCTCCCACGTCGTCATAGCACGCGACTCGGAGGGCCGCGGTTTGTCACCGGGTCTTCAGGTCTTCAATGTGCACTTTTTATAACCCCTCTGAAGCACGGCGAAGACACCTTGCTTTTCTTTACTATACTCGGTCCTTTGCCCTAAGGCCCACCTTCTCACTTTCGGCGACTTTTAGTGAGGCAGGTGGGCCGTTATATTTTCAGGCCGTCAGTCCAAGAATTCGCGCAGATAGGCGAAGTTGGGTGTCAGGTCACCGCGGTAGACGATCGTCGCCTCGCGCAACTCCCGGCCCAGACCACATTCTTCCAAGGGCTTGTCCAGGTCGATGTTGGTCAGTTCTTCCATTTTGTCTACCAGGATGGAACTGAAGTGGTAGGTGGCGTCCACGCTCAGTTCGCAGGGCAGATGACCGACGGCTATCACGGTAGGGCCGTCCAAGGAGACGCCGTCCACAATCTCGTGACGGGCCACGTTGTAGGTAAACGCCGGTTCATCGATGGTGGATTCGCGCAAGGTACAGCCGATACTGCCGTTGATATCGCAGGAGATATCACCCACCACCGGCGGCAGCTTCTGCTCGTTGGCCCGCATGGTGTCGACGCTCAGTACAGAGGGATACTTTTCCTCCCAGTAAGGCGTCTGTAAAAGAATGTCGAAATGCCCGAAAAAGCGGTCAAAGTCGCTTTCGTAACGTTCCAGGCCGTATTTACGGTATTCTGCCTTGTCGAACGGCCCGCCGTCACGCTTGCGGACGATATCGGAAGTGCCCGCCACCGCGTGCCAGGGGCCCGGCGGTGCGGCGTTCGTACCGACCACGTCGATATCGATGCGCGGCAGGCCCAGCCATTCGCAGACTTCCACGCAGCCTTTGCCCGCGTTGCCCGTGCCGGTGATCAGGACTTGGGGCGGTTCTCCCTCATACGCGTCCAATTTACCTAACGCCTGTTTCAGGCTCTCGATATGTTGGTAGTTGTGGGTCATGCAAACATGGTCCAAAACCGAGCAGCGCCCCTTTTTTCGGAACTTGAGACCGGCCACATGGAAGGTATCCACCGCACCCGCGATGCCCGCGTAGCGGCCGAAGGCAATGGTGCGAGTACCGTTTTGATCCTTCATCACCTCGTAATCGATGAGGGTGCAGCCCTCGGTGATGAATCGCTTCAGCAGGCCCATGTTGTAACTCTGTCCCTTGTGGGTATGGCTGAAGCACAAATGTACCTGGCGGCTTTTGACCAGGCCGATTTTGGGTTCCTTGATGCCCATCACCAGTTCCGCCTCGGCATCGTCGTCCACCAGTATCGCACCGGCGTCCTCATAGGCCGTGTCGTTGAAACAGCGGTGCTCGGAACGTTCGGCCAGAACCTGAATGCCCCTGCCGGCCAAAAGGCGCACGGCCCTCGGCGACAGGGGGGCGCGGCCCTCCCACCTGTTTTTGAATTCCTTTCGGATAAACGGCTTCAATGCCATGAACTCCCCCAGAAAAGCCTCAGGCTTCAAGCCTTACAAAGAAAAGCGGGACGGGTATGCGCCCGCCCCGTGTGTGAACAAGGAAAAACGGTCCCAACGGACCTTTCTCCTATTCTGCCAGCGTGAGGATCAGGTCCTCAGCTTCCTTGCGGTATCTGTCGCCCTTGGGCGCGTTTTTCAGGTAAAGCTTCAAGTACTTGATGGCTTCCTCGAACTCGAATTCGCGGGTTTTCATCTTGCCCAGTTCGAAGTAGGCCCGCGCGAAGGTGCTGTCGATTTCGATCACTTCCAGAAGCAGGGGACCCGCGGCGGCGTCGTCACCCGCGTTGATCTTCTCGACCGCCTGGTTGAAGATGCCGGAAGGGTCCAGGCTGCCGGAAGCCCGCGCCAGCTCTTTGAGTTCCTTCAGAGCCGTTTTGTCCTTCACCGTCTCGGCCGCGTAGATGGTGACGTTCATCACGTTCTTGTCCTCGGGCTTCAGCTTCAGGTAGGACTGACCGTACTGCAAGACTTCCTTCCAATCGTTTTGTTCTTTGTTGGCCCAAACAAGCAGTTTCAGTGAGTTTTCCAAGGTGGGGTCCTGCTCGATCGACTTCTTGGCCATTTCCTCGGCCGCGGACCATTTCTTCTGTTGGTAGAAGGGAACGGCTTCGTTGTAGAAGTCGATGGCCAGGTCCTTGGGCTTCTTCTTGGTCGTCGAGGGATCGATGCCCATTTCGGCGTAGGCCTCGTTCAAGGTCTGCATCTTGAAGTCGTCGATCTTCTCGTCTTTCTCGGCCATGCGCACCCGGTAGATCTGGTCGCGATACTCGTCCTTCTTGGCGTAGACTTCGATCAGGTTGTTGGCCACGCCCTCAACCTCGAACTTGCCGTCGGCCCCGGTGGTGATGGTTTGACCATAGTCGTCTATGCCCTTAATGGAAAACTTCAGCGTCACCTCGCCCAGAATCTTGCCCTTGGTGTCCTTGACCACGCCCTTCAATTTGGGCCGGACCTTGACATCGGCCAGGGACTTGCCCTCTGCCATCAACTGGATCTTGATGGTTTCACGGACTTTTTTGTGATCGTAGGTGTATTCCTTGGTCTGGTAGCCGGCTTTGCTGACCACCACGGTGATTTCACCCTGCTTGATCTTGAAGGCATTGAACTTGCCTTTTCGGTTGGTCTTCAAAGTCTGTTGGAGATTGGTGCCGGCAACGGAAATTTTCACATCGGCGCCGGCGACGGGTTTTCCGTCCTGGTCCAGTACGGTGCCGAAGGCCGTAACCTTGGTCTGGGCAAAGGCGCCGGAAGCGGCGAGTAGTAATCCAAACACAAAAGCGAGTCTCATACGTCCATCCCTCCTATGACACGTCCTGCCATATCGTAATCGAATGTTTCCTCAATGTTCACGGGAATAATGTCGCCCGGTCGCCAGGTGCCCTCGGTGATGAAAACCTCGCCGTCGACTTCAGGGGCCTGGCCTTGGTGGCGGCCTCGCAACAACAGCTCGGTTTCGGGATGGACTCCTTCAACCAGTACGTCAAAAGTTTTTCCGAGATTGTGGGTCAGTTTATCGCGGCTAACCTCTTTCTGAATGGCCAGGAGTTGCGCTTTACGCTCTTCCTTGACCTCAGGGGGAATTGGGTCGCCCAGGGGGTGGGCAGTGGTTCCTTCCTCTAAACTGTACGTGAAGACGCCGATATAGTCAAAGCGTTGCTGTGTAACAAAGTCGCAAAGCTCTTGAAAGGCGCGTTCGTCTTCGCCGGGAAAACCGACGATAAAGGAAGATCTCAGCGTGGCGCCGGGCACCCCGTCGCGAATGCGTTGCAGGAACTTTTCCAACTGGGCGCGTCCCGAACCGCGCCTCATGGCCGACAGCATTTCGCGGTCGCAGTGCTGCAGCGGCATGTCCAGGTAGCTGCACAGCTTAGGATAGGTGCGCATGACTTCCAGCAGGCGGTCGCTGACCTGGTAGGGATACATATAATGAACGCGCACCCAGGCGATGTGGGGGACCTGGGCCAGGGCTTCCAATAATTGAGCCAGGCCGTCCTTGTAACCCAGATCGCGGCCGTAATAGGTGGAGTCCTGGGCGACCAGATTGACTTCCTTGACCCCCTGTTCGCCCAGGTGGGTGACCTCGGCGACGATGTCGTCGATGGAGCGGCTGCGGTGCTTACCGCGCAGGCCGGGGATGATGCAGAAGCTGCACACGTGATCGCAACCCTCGGAGATCTTGACATAGGCCGAGTGCGAAGGCGTGGTGAGCACGCGGTCGAAGCTTGCGTCGTAAAGGAAATCGGGTCGCCAATCGGGATGCGCGTCGCGGTTTTCGCGGGCACGCAGGTCGTCCATGAAATCACGGATTTGGCCCACGTGATTGATGCCCAGGAAGAGATCGACCTCGGGCATTTCCGCGGCCATTTCCTCGTGGTAGCGCTGGGAGAGGCAGCCGGAGACAATGACCTTCTCTACCTTGCCCTGTTTCTTGAGTTCGGCCATTTCCAGGATGGCGTCGATCGATTCTTCCTTGGCTTTATCGATAAAGCCGCAGGTGTTGACGATGACCACATCGGCCTCGTCGGCGTTGTTCGTCAAGCTGTAGCCCTCGCGGCGCAGCTCGCCCAGCATGACTTCGGAGTCGACCAGGTTTTTGGCGCATCCGAGGCTCAACATTCCTACTTTCTTCATTTGGTTGACACCCGATAAAAATCAGGGACTCAAGCGGTACAGCATCCTTGGATAGGGAATCGTTTCGCGAACGTGTGGCAGCCCGCAAAACCAGGCCACCGTGCGCTCGACGCCCAGACCGAAACCCGCGTGGGGGGTCGATCCGAAGCGGCGAACATCCAGGTACCACTCGTAGTCCTCTTGGTTGAGCTCTTCCTTCGCGATTTGGGAGAGCAAAAAGTCGATGGAGGAAGCACGTTCCCCGCCGCCGATCACCTCGCCGTACCCCTCCGGCGCCAGCACGTCCATGCCCAGCACCAGTTTGTCGTCCTCGGGGTCCGGTTCCATATAGAAGGCCTTGAAGACCTTGGGGAAACGGTGCACGATAATGGGTTGATCGAATTCTTTGGTCAGCATGGTTTCGTCGTCGGCCCCGAAATCCTCGCCCCATTCAACGTCACTGCCCAGCGCCTGGAGGCGTTCGACGGCCTCGTTGTAGGTCATGCGCACGAAGGGCTTGAGTATGTTTTCCAGCTTGGTCGTGTCCCGTTCCAACACTTCCAATTCCGGCTTGCGGTGATCCAGCACCCGGCGCACGATGTATTTCAGGAAATCCTCGGAGAGGTTCATGACATCGTCGAGGCGGGCGAAGGCGATTTCGGGTTCCACCATCCAGAACTCGGTCAGGTGCCGGCGCGTCTTGGACTTTTCGGCGCGGAAGGTGGGGCCGAAGCAGTAGACCTTGCCGAACGCGGCGCAGGCGGGTTCCAGGTACAGCTGGCCGGTTTGGGACAGGTAGGCCTTGTCGTCGAAATAGTCCACCTCGAAGAGGGTGCTGGACCCTTCGGCGGAGGTGGGGGTGAGAATGGGGCTGTCGATCAGCGTGAAGCCCTGCTCATCGAAGAAATCGCGGATGGCCTTCACAATGGTGTGGCGAATGCGCAGGATGGCCCACTGCCGTTTTGATCGGAACCACAGGTGGCGATGATCCATAAGGAACTCGGTGCCGTGTTCCTTCTTGCCGATGGGGAAGGGCTCGGAGAGATGAACTACTTCCAGGCTCTTCACCTGCACTTCGTATTGCTGGTTGCGGGGGTTCTGTTGCACGGTGCCGGCGATAATAACGGCCGATTCCAGGGTCAGGCCGCGGGCGATTTCCCAGGACTCCTCGTCCAGTTCCGCCTTGACGAATACGGTCTGGCAGAACCCGGAGCCGTCCCGGATCACGATAAATTGGATCTTGCCGCTCTTGCGGTGGAAGCGCACCCATCCTTTGATCTGTACTTCCTGATCCAGGTATTCACTCAATCGATCGATGGTTACCGTTTGCAAAACTGACCTCCCGAAGCGTTTGCGAAGCAAGCCATTCTACAGAGGTAGAGTGAATTTCGTCAAGGCCGGGTGTCGATGTCGATACGGCGACACGGGCGCAATGGCTTGCTCTGCCGGTACGGCCTATGCTATCTTCTGTTAATTTCAATGCATGGTATTCACTTGTCCGAAACCGGAACAAGCGATCCATAGGTGCACAAGGGTACGCCTTGAGTCATCAAATAAGGTTTGGGACCACAAGGAACTCATTCTGAACTGTCGAAACCCTGCCGTTTACCCGCACACACATTGCCTTTCTTCTGCTATCGTATCGGCTTGCGGCGTCATGCCGCCGCGGGCTGCATTTTGAACCGGTTTCGGCGCGAGGTAGTAAATGGACAAAAAGCTAAAGTTGAAAATCTTGGACATCATGATCACGGCCCGCTGTATGGAAGAGCGCATGGCCAAGATGTCCAAGTCGGCCGACGCCTTCTTCTGGTTGGGCGGGGTCGGCGAAGAAGCGTTCAACGTTCCGCTGGGCTTGCTGGCCAAGGTAGGTCACGGCTTGGACTACGATTTTTTTCACTTCCATTACCGCAACGGCAGCACCATGGTCGCCATGGGCATGGATCCCATGGACCAGTTGCGGCAAACCCATAACCGCGCCACCGATCCTTTCTCGGGCGGCCGCAACTTCTGCAATCACTACGCGCGCAAGGCCTGGAATGTGGTGCCCGTAACCTCTACCATCCAAACCCAGATGTCGGTGGCGCCCGGTACGGCTTATGCCCAGAAACGACACGGCGGCGACGGCGTGACCGTGGTAACTTTCGGCGATGCGGGCACGGCGGAAGGCGATTTCCACGTGGGCCTGAACTGGTCCACCATCAAGGATCGCGAGTTACCGGTTTTGTTTATCTGTACCAATAACGCCTACGGTATCTCCACGCATTACGACGAGGTACACGGACAGGACAATCTGGCCCAGATCGCCGCCGGTTACGGTATGAAAACCAAAGTGATCGACGGCAACGACGTGGAAGTTTCCTACGAGGCCCTGAGCAAGGCTTACGACTATGTGCGCAAGGAGCGCAAGCCCTTCTTTTTGGAAGCTATGGTGTCGCGCCTGCACGGGCACAGCTCCAGCTCCGGCGGCAATCGCATCCCTGACGGCAAGGAGCCCGACTGTTTACATGCCTGGCGCGACAAGTTGGTCGAGCAGGACCTGATAACGCGCGAGGACTACGACCGCAAATACCAGGCGGAGACCCGGCGCATGCTTCAACTGCTGGAAGAGGTTCGCAAGGAACCTGCCCCCGAACCCGGGGACATTTACAACTACATCTTTGCAAGCGTGTGAGTTAGGGAGGACAATTCATGGCCAATATGGCACAAGCCATTCGTATGGCATTGCATTACGGTGAAGAGCACCTGGGTGTCACCGATATCTTCGGTGAGGACGTGGGCCCTCCCCTGGGCGGTGTGTTTACGGCCACCCAAGGCCTGAAAACCACCTGGAACTCACCCCTGGATGAGCGCGGTATCATCGGCGCCGCCATCGGTCTGGCGTTGGCCGGACAAAAACCCGTGGCCGAAATTCAGTTCGGCGACTACATCTTCAACACCATCGATCTGCTGAAGCTGGCCGGCAACACCTACTGGTCCGGCAACGGCGAGTACAACCTGCCCATGGTCGTCATGACCAACGTGGGCGCCGGCATTCACGGGTCCCTGTACCACTCTCACAGTTTTGAATCCATGGCCTCGCATATCCCGGGCTGGAAGATCGTCTTGCCCTCAACGCCGAAAGACGCCTATGGGTTGATGATTTCCGCCATCAAGGATCCCAATCCGGTGATGTACCTGTACCCCAAGATGCTGATCCGGGCGAAGGGCGAGGAATTGATTCCGGGCGAACCGGAAGACGAACGCGAGTTGCGCCGCATGATCGACGCTCCCATCGGCGCAACCCTCTATGATGTCATCGAGGCGCGCGACGGTTGGCAGCCGAGCTGGCCCGAGGGTTTGACCGATTACAGCATTCCCATCGGCAAAGCCAAAATTGTGCGCGAGGGCAAAGACCTGACCATCGTCACCTACGCCCGTCACGTCATTCTGGCCCGGGAAGCCGCCAAGATCCTGGAAAACGACCTGGGTATCTCCGTGGAACTGATCGACCTGCGTTCCCTGTATCCCTGGGACAGGGAAACCGTATTTGCCTCCGTTCGCAAAACCGGGCGCTGCCTGGTGTTGAACGAGGACACGCCGGTTACCAACTACGGCGAACACATCCTACACCACATTATCGACAACTGTTTCTACGAGTTGGTCGCCAAACCTCGCGTCCTGGCCGGAGCCGACGTACCCGCCATCGGTCTTTCCGCTGTCCTGGAAGAAGCCTCGGTTCCTCAAATTGCCGACATCGTCCACGAGGCCGTTGCGATCACAACCGAAGAACCCTAATCCATACTTCACCGTAAAAAGTCTGACCGGGGTCCGTCTCGGGCCCCAAGCAAAGATTTTTCTCCCTTGCGCCCTGCCGGTTTTTGGCCCGGCCCAACATTTTCCAAGGAGAACCCATGCCGCGAACAGCGCTTCCTCTCATTCTTTTTTTTACCGGAGTCCTGATGAACAGCCAGGCCGGAGATCTGAAATATCCCGAAAGCAAACGCATCGACCATGTCGATAATTATCACGGAACCAAGGTCAGCGACCCCTACCGCTGGCTGGAAGATTTGGACTCGGCCGAGACCAAGGATTGGGTGGACCGCCAGAATAAGGTGACCTTCGACTACCTGTCCACGCTCAGCGAACGCGAGAAGATTCACAAGCGCCTGACGGAGGTCTGGAATTACGAACGTTTCGGCATTCCCAGCCGTCGCGGCGGCAAGATCTTCCTGTTGCGCAACGACGGCTTGCAGAACCAGTCGGTGCTTTACGTCCAAAACAGCCTGGAAGACGAACCCCGCGTCCTGTTAGACCCCAACAAGCTTTCCGCGGACGGCACCGTGGCCATGATGGGATTCAGGCCCGATCGCGAGGCCCGGTACCTGGCTTACGGCATCTCCCGCGGCGGCTCCGACTGGCGCGAGTGGTTCGTCAAGGACATCGCCACCGGCAAGGACCTCTCCGATCACCTGAAGTGGATCAAGTTCTCCGGGATCTCCTGGGACAAGGAAGGCAAGGGTTTCTTCTACGGCCGCTATGACGAGCCCAAGGAAGGCGAGGCCATGGAAGGGGTCAACGAGGGCCAGAAACTCTACTACCACAAGTTGGGAACGCCGCAATCCGAGGACAAGCTGATCTACGAACGACCCGACCGCAAGGACTGGGGCTTCGGGGCCGGTGTCACCGAGGACGGTCGCTACCTGGCCGTCACTGTCTGGATGGGCACCGATCCAAGAAACGGGTTCTTCTATATGGATCTGGAAAAGAAGGACGCCGTGATGGTGGAACTGCTGAATGATTTCGATGCCTCCTACAGCTTCCTGGGCAACGACGGCGCCACCTTTTACTTCCGCACCAACCTGAACGCCGGTCGATACAAGGTGATCAGCATCGATACCGAAAACCCGGACCGTAAGAACTGGAAGACCGTGATCCCCGAGGGCAAGGGCACCATGTCCTCGGTCGATATGGTCGCCGGCGGATTCGTGGTCACCACCATGGAAGACGCGCTGGACAAACCCCGCTTCTACAAGCGCAACGGCAGCTTCGTCCGCGATATCGAACTGCCCGGACCCGGTTCCGTGGGCGGCTTCAACGGTAGGGACGAAGACACCGATACCTTCTACACCTTCACCAACTACACCACGCCGGGCACCATCTTCCGCTATGATTTCAAGACCGGCAAGAGCACGGTCTTCCGCGCGCCGAAACTGGCGGTGGACACCACTCAGTTTACGTCCGAGCAGGTCTTCTACAAGAGTAAGGACGGCACGCGCGTACCCATGACCATCTCCTATAAAAAGGGAACGCAAATGAACGGGGCCAACCCCACGCTGCTATACGGCTACGGCGGCTTTAACGTTTCCCTGACCCCGAGCTTCCAGGTACCCAACCTGGTGTGGATGGACATGGGCGGCGTTCTGGCCGTGCCCAACCTGCGCGGCGGGGGTGAATACGGCAAGGAATGGCACGAGGCCGGCACCAAGGAACGCAAGCAGAATGTGTTCGACGACTTCATCGCGGCGGCCGAATACCTGATTGCCGAGAAATACACTTCGCCGAACCACCTCTCGATTTTGGGCGGAAGTAACGGCGGCCTGCTGGTGGGCGCCTGCATGACGCAACGGCCCGACCTGTTCGCCGCGGCCGTTCCGGCGGTAGGCGTTCTGGATATGTTGCGCTTCCACAAATTCACCATCGGCTGGGCTTGGGTTTCCGACTACGGCAGTTCCGACAACGCGGAGGATTTCAAGTATCTCTACGCCTACTCGCCGCTGCACAACCTGAAGCCCGGTGTGGAATACCCCGCCACCCTGATCATGACCTCCGATCACGATGACCGCGTGGTGCCCTCTCACAGTTTCAAATTCGCGTCCAACCTGCAACACAACCATCGCGGTGCCAATCCGGTGCTTATCCGTATCGAGACGGACGCGGGCCACGGTGCGGGAACGGCCACCAGCAAACAAATCGAGGGCGCGGCCGATCGCATCGCCTTCATGCGCGCACACGCCAAGGGTAAGAAGTCCCGGTCCTTCTAAACACTGGAATCACCGGCGGGCAACCGCGGCAAGATGCATCCCCTTTGCCCGCCGGTCTTTCACAGCTCACTCAACCCGGACCCCTGCTCACGGGCTTTGGGCAGATAGAAGCTCAAGAAAACAGCGGCAACGGAATGCACCGGCTCATCTGGCCGAGACCAACGCCAGTTTCTTGCCGTCCGCGCTGACCGCCAGGCGGGTGATGCCTTTTAATCCGGCATCGGCCAAGTCCGCCACCAATTGCCAGTCACCGTCCTCGCCGGGTTTGCGGCGGAAGAGTTTGCTGTCTTGCGCCGTCAACATCACGCCGGAGGGCGTCCAGGCATAATCGGCCGCGCCCGGCAATGCATCCACCATGTCGGAAACCTTGCCGGTAGCGGCATCGACCATTTTCACCGCCCATTGGTTCTCGCCCTTGGATTGGGTGATGCTATAGGCGTTTCGACCCGGGATCTTCTGTAGGCAGCGACCGATATTGTCTAAAACGCGCTTGGGTTCGGTGACGCCGGATTTGATCTCGGCCAGGAAATTGGGTTCGCCCAAGATGAACATGGCCAGGTGAGAGCGATTCACCCAGACGTGGTAGCCGACGGGCTTGACCCTGGGCAATAGAACCTCGCCGGGGCCGCCGTCTTTGGGGAAGACCCACAAGCGTTGCGTGCCGTCGTGTTCCACCCGAATCACCGAGAAGCGTCGGCCGTCCGGCATCAAGGTCGGCGAGTATTCACTCTCCTGGCTGTAGGTCAGCCTTTTTGCCTTACCGCTTGCCGGGTCGTAGTGGAAGATGTCGGTCTGGTCATCCACATGGCAGGTGTAGAAGAGGGTGCCGTCGGGCAGGAAGAAGGGTTGGTTGTTGTAGGTATCCAGCGGCGTAATGTCGCGGACGTCGCTGACGGACCACGTGGTTTCATCCAGATCGGCCAGGTAGATATCGGAAGGAGGCGGATCTTGCTGAGCCGCCGCGGGGAGAACAGAAACCAGGCAGAATAAAAGCACACATTTCATGACCACAACCTCGTGAGGAATCGACTGATGGGCCCAATTGTAACCATAACCGGCCCGCCGGCGGAGGTCTTTTTGTGATTTGAAAGGGAATTATCCGGCTTACCGCGTCTCAACTCGCGAAGATCTTGACCACCCATGCGGCGCCTATCCAGGTACCCAGGGCCGATCCCAAATTGGCCAGGAAGAACACCAACAGCACCCGGGTGAAGTTATTGCGGTAGAATCCGCCCAGGGACTCGATATCTTCCGGGATGCGCTCGCAGTCATCTACCGAGGGTTTGCGGATCAATCCCTCGACCAGGCCTGCCACCATGCCCGCGCCCAACGCCGGATTCAGCGATGTAATGGGCGCCGCGAGTCCGGCGGTCAGGATGGTGAAGATGTGCCCGCCGGCAAAGATGGTGAAGAGAGCGGAGCCGATAGCGTTGGGAATGACCCAGGCCATCAGCATGTCTTGCAGGGCCTCGCCCTGGTGCTTGTAGATTCCCCAGGAGAACAGGGAGAGGATGAAGATGGGAATGACCCACTTCAGCGATTTGACCCATTTCTTGGGCGGGGGGATGACGCTGATCTTTTCGGTATCGATCTCGGCGTCGAAATGCTTGACCATGCCCTTAACGTGACCGGCGCCCACCACGGCCACGATCTTTTCGCCCTCTGCCTCACGGATCTTGGCGGTCAGATACTGGTCGCGTTCGTCGATCAGGGGTTCCTTGACCTCCGGCATGGCCTTGGCAAATTCCTCCATCATCTCGGAGAGTTGGTCGCCTTCCTTCAGGCTCTCCAACTCTTCCTCGGAAATCTTTTCCTTGAAGATGACGCTTTCCATCAGGCCGCCCATGACCAGGAACTTCTTCCAAAAGGAGAGGTTGGCCCAGGTGCGTTTGAGCGTGGTTTGGATATCGCGGTCGGCCAGGACCAGTTTTGCGTCGTTTTCCTCGGCTTTTTTCACACCTTCCAATAATTCGGAACCGGGCTTCACGCCCAGGTCCTTGCCCATCTTGCGCTGAAACGCCGACAAAGCCAGGTTGGCCAGCAACATAAGGGCCTTGCCTTGCTTGATCACCTGGATGATGTTTAGTTTCTTCCACTGGTCTTCCTGGGTCAGCGACTCGTAACGGGTTTGGCACAGCTCTACGCAGACCGTATCCGGTTTCACTTCATCGATAACCTGACCCACCTCCTCGACGCTTTTTTGGGAGATGTGGGCAGTTCCCACGATGTAGAAGGTCTTGTCGCCCTTTTCCAGGGTGACGACGTTTTCAGAGAATGCCATAAGAGTTCCTTATAATTAGAGAGATTGAAGGGCGCGGAACCGCGGGAGCCGCGAGAGCGAACTTACCATTCTAATAGAAAGCGCCGGGGTAATGCAAAAAACCAGAGGCCAAGAAAGGCTGAGAAGCTAAGGGCCCTGGCGAAGAGATGACTTGCCAGGAGTTTTTGTCCGCGGAATAATGGGCTGTTTGTGAGGAGGTGGCGGGTGAAGGTATTGGTGATCGGCGCCAACGGCGCCCTGGGTTCTGATTTAATGCGGGTTCTGCCCGACGCGATTCCGGCGGTCCACGCGGATTTCGATATTGTGGATGAGGACGCCGTCAACGCCTTTCTGGACGCAAATCCGGTGGATGTCGTGGTGAACACGGCCGCTTTCCACCGCGTCCCCGATTGCGAGACCGAATACGATGCGGCCTTCCGGGTCAATGTGATCGGCGTCAGGTCTCTTGCTAAAGCGTGCGCGGCCAGGGGTATCCATCTGTGTCATATTTCCACGGATTACGTGTTTGACGGCAGCAAGGGCGCCCCCTACGTGGAGACCGATCCGCCGGCGCCCCTGAGCATCTACGCCATCAGCAAGCTCGCGGGCGAACAGGCGCTGGCCGCCTACGGCGATAACTGGTCGGTGGTGCGCGGCTGCGGTTTGTACGGCAAGGTGCCCACCCGAGCCAAGGGCGGGAACTTCATCAACACCATGATCCGCTTGGGCAAGGAGCGCGAACTGGTCTCCGTGGTCTACGACGAGATCGTGGCGCCTACCTATACCCTGGATCTGGCTCGGGCGATCGGCGCGTTGCTGGAGGCGAAAGGTCGCGGCATCTTCCACATCGCCAACAGCGGCGAAACCAGTTGGTACCACTTCGCCCAAATCATCTTTCAGGTCATGGAGCTTCCGGCCCGGTTGGAGTCCACCAAGGCGTCGGCTTTTCAGTCCGTGGTGCGGCGGCCTACCTACAGCATTCTGGACAGCGGTAAATTCGAAAAGTTGACGGGGCATGAGCTGCCGTCCTGGGAAGACGCGCTCCGCAGGCACCTGGCCGATTTGAAGGCAACGGAGTGATGCCTGGGCGCGCACGCTTCCAGCGTGCATTTCCAGACTTGAAGGTTAACATGACATAGGGCTAAGCAATCACCAATCACCTGGGATCTTACATGCATCCAAAGCAAAGCGAAATAAGAGCAAGCAAGGATTGCAATGCTTGGAAACTTGCTTAACCCCATGTCATACAAACGCTTAGGTCTGAAAATGCACGCTGGAAGCGTGCGCGGCCAGGGTTCCGCCTCGTCTCGCCCGGGGGCGATTCTCGGCTTGCATGCAGGTGGTTAAATACCGGCGATACGTAATAGTTCCGGTATGTCCAGGTGCTTGCGGAAGTGGTCGGCGAGCAGGCCGTATTGTTTACGGCGGAAGTCCGGGTCGTCTTCCGGGTGCGCCGGTTCGAAATCCGGGCGGTATTTTCTGAGGAAAGCTCGGCGCAGGTCCGCCGATTCGAAGAGGCCGTGGCAGTAGGTGCCCCAGATCCGGCCGTTTTCGCTGATTGCTCCGTCGACGGCGTCCACCGTTTCGTGGTCGCGTTCCGTGACCTGGATGAGCGGGGGCAGGTCGCTGTTGGTGGTGCGGCCGAGGTGGATTTCGTAACCCCGAACCTCGGCGTCCAGGTTCAGGAAGCGGCCACGGGTCAGGCGCACCACCTTGTCGCGTTCCAGGACCGTGTCCATGGGCAGCAGACCCAGCGCTTCACTGGTTCCAGGCGGTCCCTCCAGCCCGAAGATATCGGTGATGGTGCGGCCCAGCAGTTGGAAACCGCCGCAAATGCCCGCCGTCTCCGCGCCGCTTCCGGCCCGGGCCAGGATGCGTTCAGCCCAACCGGAACGCTTGAGCCATTCCAAATCAAAGCGCACGTTTTTACTGCCGGGTAGAAGGACCAGATGGTAAGCGCTCAGGTCGCGGGGTTTGGCCAGGTAGTGAACGACCACCTCGGGTTCGCGCATCAGGGGCGAAAAATCGTTGAAGTTACTGATATGCGGCAGGCGAATGACGGCAATGTGGATGTGCCGGTCTTCGAGGGGAATGCCCGCGTCTACCTTGACCTTGGGCGGCAAGGCGTCTTCCGGTTCGATGTCGATGTGGCGGTACCAGGGCACCAGGCCCAGCACGGGCAGGCCGGTTCTGCCGCGCAGGTAATCCATGCCGTCGTCGAACAGGGAGGGATCGCCGCGAAAGCGGTTGACGATGATGCCGGCCACGCGACGCCGGTCCAGTTCAGGCAGTACTTCCAGGGTGCCGATGACCTGGGCGAAGACGCCGCCGCGATCGATATCGGCCACCAACAGCGCGGGGCAGTCGGCGGCGTGGGCCATGTCGAAGTTGACAAAGTCACGAGTGCGCAGGTTCACTTCCGCGCAAGAGCCCGCGCCCTCCATGACCACCATGTCCACCCGTTGCCGCAGGCGTTGCAAGGCGGCCAGGGCCTCGCGCCGAAACAAGGTGTTGTCGCCGAAATAGTCGGCGGCGGCCCTGTCGCCCAGTACGCGGCCGTGTAGGACCACCTGGGCGGTTTTTTCGGTATTGGGTTTCAGCAGGACCGGGTTCATATCGGTGTGGGGCACGCAACCCGCCGCCTCGGCTTGAACCGTCTGGGCGCGCGCCATCTCGCCCATGCCGGGCACGACGGTTGCGTTGTTGGACATATTCTGGGCCTTGAAGGGCGCAACGCACAGGTCCAGGTCGGCAAAGATGCGGCAGAGCGCGGTGGCCGTGATGCTCTTGCCCACATCGGAGGCAGTCCCCAGCACGTGCAGGCATTTGGCGAGTCCATTCATCGATTCCCTCAGGAGGGCAGGCCTTTCTTGATAACGTTTTCCACGATGTCGCAGAAACGGTCCAGTTCGGCGATGGTGGTGTAGAGGTTGGGCGTGATGCGCATCCCCCGGCAATCCCCGTGATCGATGGGCGTGGTGATGATCCTGTGCCCATTCATCAGGTACCTGCCCAGTTGGTGCATGTCGATGCCTTCCACGTTGAAATTGCATAGCGCGCAGGAGTACTTGGGAAGCAGGCTGGTATTCAGCTTGACCTTGCCGTGCACCTTCAGCCGCTTTGCCCAGTAGTGGGTCAGGTAGCGCAGGCGCGCTTCCTTGCGGGCCGGCCCGATGCCCTCGTGAAAAGCCAGGGCCTCACCTATCGCCAGATAGTTGGCGGCGGGATGGGTGCCGATCTCCTCGTATTTGCGGATGTCGTCGTCCAGTTTCTCGTGGGCGGGCATCATGGCCCAAAGATCGCGGATCTTGTCCTTGCGCACGTAGAGCATCCCGGTGCCGTGCGGCGCCAGCAACCACTTATGCAGGCTGGTGGCGTAGTAATCGCAATCCAGGTCCTGGAGCTTGAAGTCGAAGTGACCGAAGGCATGGGCGCCGTCCACGATCACCGGAATGCCCCGCTGTCGCGCCATTTGCACCACTTTCTTCACGGGGAGGATCTGGCCGGTAAGGTTGATCATATGGCACATCAGGATCAATTTGGTCTTGGGCGTAATATGCCTTCGGAAGAGATCCACCACCACCTCGTCGTCTTCCGCCGGGACCGGCAGGGGGAACTGCTTGAGCACAATGCCCTCGCGCCGTTCGCGTTGTTGGAAGGTGGTAATCATGCGCGGGTAGTCCTGGTCCGTGGTCAGCACTTCATCGCCGGATTTCAGGTCGAAGCCCAGTTCGCAGATCTGCAAACCCTCGGAGGCATTGCGCGTGAGGGCGATCTCCTCGGAGGAGCAGCCGAAGTGCCGGGCCAGGCGATCGCGCACCGTTTCCCGTTGCGGTTCCAGGATGCGCCACATGGTGTAGGTGGGCGCGTGATTGCTGAAGTCCAGGTAGCGCTTCATGGCCTCCTGTACGGAAGCGGGAGACGGGCAGACGCCGCCGTTATTCAGATTCATCAAGGAGCGGTCGACCGTAAATGCCTGCTGGACCTGAAACCAGAATTTTTCATCGGCGGCAACGTCCAAAGGACCGCGTCGATCTTGGGCAAGTTCCTCGGCGATTGCCGGGTTGAAGGCGCCCAGCATGTGGCTTCCCACCAGGGCGGTGCTCATACCGGCCAGAAATTGTCGGCGTTTGATAGATACCATGATTGTTTCCTCCATCCTGTTCCTACCTTATCGGCAAACGATACTCGGGGGCAACCGGGATTATGCTATGGTAAATCGATTTTTCCCTAAACCTCTCGCGGTATTGAAGCGTTTGCCCTTTCACCCGCGTAGGAAATAGTGGGAACGGAGGGCGCCGATGAATGTCTTGGTCAAACTCTACGACAGATTGGTTCTGAGGAATGCAACCGTGACCCTGACGATCGTTTTCCTGGTTGCCGGATTCTTCGCCTGGCAAACGCGCCATTTCAAGTTGGACGCCTCCAGCGATTCCCTGCTGTTGGAAGACGACAGCGACCTGCGTTACTACCAGCGGGTAATGCGCGATTACGGCAGCGACGATTATCTGCTCATTACCTGGACGCCCAAGCAGGATATGTTCTCGGCCGAGTCGCGAGCGCGCCTGGCCGCTCTTGTAGAAGAATTACAGCAAATAGAGTCGGTCGCCTCCGTGGATTCCATCCTGAACATGCCTCTTTTCCACAGTCCGGACGTGCCCTTGATGAAGCTGGCCCTGGGCGGCTACGAAACTCTCTCCAAGGAAACGGTCGACGTGGACCTGGCCAAGATCGAGCTGACCTCCAGCCCCATCTACCGGGAATTGCTGATCAATGGCGAGGGCGATACCTCCGCCATGCAGTTGACCTTTCAAACGAACGAGGAATACACCAAACTTTCACACCGTCGCCAGGACCTTACGGCAAAGAAATACGAGGAGGGTCTGACCCCTGAAGAAGCCGAGGAGTTGGCCGAGGTCAAGGAAGCGCACCGCGCCGCCTATACGCGCATTTCCAAACAGTGGGATCGCGACGTGGCTCGGGTTCGCGAGATCATGGCCGGGTACACCGACGACGCGCAACTGTTCCTGGGCGGCGTACCCATGATTACCTCGGACATGATCAGCTACGTGGAAAACGACCTGGTGGTGTTCGGCATCGGCGTGCTGCTCTTCCTGATTGCCACCCTGAGCGTTATCTTCCGGCGGATTCCCCAGGTTGTCATGCCCATGTTCACCTGTATTACGGCGGGCCTGGTGATGATCGGTTTCCTGGGCCTGGTGGACTGGCGCGTTACCGTGATTTCCTCCAACTTCGTTTCGCTGCTGTTCATTATTACCATGTCTTTCTCCATCCACTTTGTGGTGCGCTACCGCGAGATGCAGCACGACTTTCCCGAGGCCGGACACCACGACTGGGTGGCCGATGCCGCGCGGCTTGTGGCCGTGCCCTGCCTGTACTGCGCCTTGACCACCATGGTGGGTTTCGGCTCGCTGATCGTCAGCGGCATCAAACCGGTGGAGGATTTCGGCCTGATGATGGCGATCGGGATCGGTGTCGCCTACCTGCTGGTCTTCACCTTCTTCCCGGCGGCCCTCATGTTCACCAAAGGCACGCGTCCGCCCAAGCGCCGCGCCGCCGGTTTTTCGTTGACCCATGCCCTGGCCGCGTTCACCCATAAGCGGGGTCCGCTGATTCTGGTCGTTGCACTGGTCCTGGCCGTGGGCGGCGGCTTCGGCATCAGCCGGCTTTCGGTGGAGAACCGCTTTATCGACTACTTCAAGGAAGACACCGAAATCTACCGGGGCATGCTGCTGATCGATGAGGAAATGGGCGGTACCACGCCGCTGGAAATCATTCTGGACGGCGGCGAAAAAGACTATTGGTTTAAGGCCGAGAACCGCGACAAGCTGCGTAAGATCCACACCTTCCTGGACGAATTGCCGGAGACCGGCAAGGTGCTCTCGCTGGACAGTACCTTGCGCGTGGGCGAGAAGATCAACGGTAACAAGCCGCTCAACGACTTCCTGCTGCGCATGATCCGCACCGCCCTGCCCCAGGAGATGAAGCAGCAGATCCTCAAACCCTTCGTCAAGGATGACTTCAGCCAGGTGCGAATCAACGTGCGGGTTCTGGAGACCAACCCGGACCTGAAGCGCGCGGTGCTGGTAGAGAAGATTGCGACCTTTCTGGAAGAGGACATGGGCTTCGCGCCCGAGAACTATCGCTTGACGGGCCTGTATATCCTCTATAACAACCTGCTGCAAAGCCTGTTCGATTCACAGATCAAAACCATTGCCGTCGTCTTCCTGGCCACCTGGTTGATGTTCTCGCTGCTGTTCCGTAGTTTCTACCTGGCCTTGATCGCGGTGGTGCCGAATGTCTTCCCGGTCGTGGTGGTGCTGGGCACGCTGGGCTGGCTGGGTATCCCGCTGGACATCATGACGGTCACGGTGGCCGCCATCACCATCGGTATTGCGGTGGACCACACCATTCACTACATTCACCGCTTCAAGAAGGAATACGCGACGCTGGGTAACTATGTGGACACGGTCTATCGTTGCCACGGCTCCATCGGCAACGCGATGTACTACACCTCGATCACCATCATCGTGGGTTTCTCCATCCTGTCCCTGTCCAACTTCATTCCGACGATCTACTTCGGTTTGTTCACGGGCCTGGCCATGATCGTAGCCATGCTGGCCGCCATGACGCTGCTGCCCAGACTGCTGATCGTCCTGAAACCGCTCGGCCCGGAACGCGTCAAACAGGACAAATAAGCCGACGATCTTATCCAACCTTTTGCAGGCGGTCGCCTTTGGCCAGCAGGGTGACCAGTTCTCCTTCCGGCATGGGTTTGCCGAAGTAGTAGCCTTGGACCTCGTCGCAGCCGTGGCGGCGCAGGAACTCCAGTTGCTCGTCCGTCTCCACGCCTTCCGCGATCACCTTCAGGCCCAGGCTGTGGCCCAGGTTGATGACCGCCCGGGCGATGGCCTCGTCTTCCGCGTCCTCGTGGGCGTTGATGACGAAGGATCGGTCGATCTTCAGCTTGTCCACCGCGAACTGTTTCAGGTAGCTCAAGGATGAATAACCCGTACCGAAATCGTCGATGGCCAGTTGCAGGCCCATTTCTTTCAGTTGAGCCAGGATCTTGATGGTGGTGCGGACATCGTCCATGACCACGCTTTCGGTGATTTCCAATTCCAGATTCCCCGGGTTCAGGCCGGTTTTTTCCAGGACCGTGCCCATGTAGTCCACCAGATCCTTCTGTTCGAACTGCCGGGCGGAAAGGTTGACGGCCGTTACCAGCGGCGGCAGGCCCATTTCCTGCCAACGGCGCGTATCGCGGCAGGCGGTTTCGATAACCCATTTACCCAGCGGTACGATCAGGCCGGTTTCCTCGGCCAGGGGGATAAATTCCCCGGGTGAGATCAGGCCGCCGTCGGGCTTGCGCCAGCGAATCAGGGCTTCCACGCCGATGACGCGGTTGTCTTCCAGAGCAACCTGCGGCTGGTAGTAGAGTTGAAATTCGCCTCCCTGTAAGGCCTCGCGGATACCGTTTTCCAGGGTCAGGCGCCGTTCGCTGGACTCGTCCATGGATTGGGTATAGCATCGGTAGCGCCCGCCGCCCGACAGCTTGGCATTGAACATGGCGGTTTCGGCATTTTTCAGCAGGACCGAAACGTCCTCGGTGTCCTGCGGGAAGACCGAAATGCCCACTGAAGCGTCCAGGTGAATCTTCAGGTTGCCGGCGGGCAGCGGTTCGCCGATCAAAGCAAGGAGTCTATTGGCCACCTTGACGGCGCTTTCCTCGCGATCGATGTCGGGAAGGACGACGGCGAATCGATCGCCGTCGATCCGCGCCACGGTATCGTTTTCCTTGACCGAGGAAGCCAGTTTGCGGCTGAGTTCCTGCAAGATACGATCGCCCTGTTCGGTACCCACGCTTTGGTTGACCTTGCGGAAACGGTCGATGCCGATAACCAGGACAGCGGCCATGGTGCCTTTCAACTGGGCCGTGGCGGCGGCCAGGGTCAGGTCCTTGTTGAGAAGGGTGCGGTTGGCCAGACCGGTCAGGACGTCGTGGGTCTTTTCGTATTCGATTTGGGCCAGGGCTTGTTTCTCCAGGTCAGTCTGGGCGCGCTTCAGGCATTCGTTGGTCTCTTGCAGGTCCCTGGTTTTCAGCGAGACCTGATGCTCCAGTTCGCGGTTGAAGTCGCGGAGCACATCGATCTGCTTGCCGATCTTGCGGCGCATGCTGTCGAAGGAGTCGCTGAGCCGACGCAGTTCGTTCCAGCGCATCTTGGGCATGGGTTGGTGCCAGTTACCGTCATTGGTGACCTCGGCCACCTGGGCCATTTCCTCGATGGGACGGGCAATGGAGCGTGTGATCAGGTAGATCAGAATGAAGACAGCGGGAGCCAGGACGATAAAGGCCAGTCTGACCTGGTTGAAATCGTCGGAGACGGCCATGCGGAAGGTCCGGTTATCGGTTTCAACGCCGTGGTCCGCCTGGAAGATGCCGCCGGGTCGACCCCTGCTGTCGCGAATAATGGTCAGGGCAGAGATCCAACGCCCGTGTTCGTCTTCATAGATGCCGCTCGATTGGGGCTCCCCGGTTTGCAGGGCTTTGTTGATCAGTTCTTGGATTTGCGTGGGGACGCGGTAGGGATCGCCGACAAAAGGCTTTTCGTGCAACATGACCGCGAAATTCAATTTGGAGGGGTCGGTGCGATCGCTGAAGTGGAAGGTGTAGATATGATCCCGCTCCAGGCCGTTGGTCGCTCGGACCCGTTCCAGAAAGTCTCTCATTTTCAGCCATTCGGGATCTCGGGTCGCCTGTTCATCCAAGAAGAGCCTGTGACGTTCCCCGTCTACCTGCATAGCGGCGGTAGCCACGATGCCTTCCAATTCGCCGCCCAATCTACGGACCGAGAGTTCTTTGGTGACCTTGCTCATGACCGAAAGAAGAATCAAGCCGAGAGCCAATACCAAGGTTGAGTAGATCAATGCCATCTGGGTTGTCATTTTCCAGATGTGAATTCCGGGTTTCTTCATATGCCGTCCTGGTTTGCTCATTGCGACACAGTAGTCCTATCTGCCCTAACGGTAACCATAGATTGATTCCAAACACCTATTTCCAGAAAAAATAGTTTCCAACTTTTGGTGATCTCCTACACTTCAGACTAACAACACGGCGAAGCCTCCTATTTCATTCTCATCTGCTGTAGAATGGGCCGAACGTGCCGGATGAGGAGGAATAGATGAATCGATGCTGGTGGTGCGAGGGCGATCCCATTTACGAGGCCTATCACGACGAGGTGTGGGGAAAACCCGAACACGACGATCGCAACCTGTTCAAAATGTTGGTCTTGGAGCACTTTCAATCCGGCCTTTCGTGGATCACCATTTTGCGAAAGGAAGACCATTTCCAACGCGCCTTTGCCGACTGGGACCCGGCTGTGATTGCCGCGTTCGGCGAGGAAGATATTGCGCGACTTTTGCAAGATGCGGGTATTATCCGGAACCGCAAAAAAATCGAAGCGGCGATTAACAACGCTCAAATCTGCTTGGAGATCGTGAAGGAGGAGGGCAGCCTTGACCGTTATTTCTGGTCGTTTGCTCCGAAGGACAGGCCGGTGCCGAAGGGGGGCTTCACACGCGGAACCCTGCCGAACATGATTGAAGACGCCAGGGTCATGTCGAAAGCCCTGAAGAAACGCGGCTTCAAATTCACCGGCCCCATGGTGTGTATGAGTTTCATGCAGGCGGTCGGCATGATCAACGATCACGTGAAGGGTTGCGATCTCTGCATCTACTGAAATCGCGGAGATTTTACTTGCCCCGTCGGATCGGTACTTTATAATGCCCGCAACCGCAAAGGGAGGCGTCGTCATGGACTTGACTCGGGACCCGGATGGAAAGCCGTTGTTCGAAAAGACCAAGGAACAGGCAATCAAGGATCGCTTCTTCGATATGGTCTGCATGATGGCCTGGCTGCGCAAGGGTTGCCCCTGGGATAGGGAGCAGACGCCCGATTCACTGAAACGCTATATCTTGGAAGAAGCCTACGAGGTCCTGGAGACCATCGAGGAAGGTGATTGGGACGCGCTACGCGAGGAATTGGGTGATTTCGTGTTCCAGGTGGTCTTTCAGGCCCAGATTCAAGCGGACGAGGGTCGTTGGGATATCGAACACGTGCTGGCAGGCCTGGTTGAAAAGATGGTGCGTCGTCATCCCCATGTATTCGAACAAGAGGAACTGACCGCCGAGCAGGTTTCGCACAACTGGGAAGCCTTGAAGCAACAGGAAAAAGGTCCGAAGGAATCTATCTACGACGGCTTCACCCGCGGGCTCCCCGCGTTACTGGAAAGCTACAAAATCGCGAAGAAGGCCGCCAAGGTGGGTTTCGACTGGGAAAACACCGATCAGGTTCTTGATAAAATCGAGGAAGAGACCGCGGAACTGCGCGAGGCGGTTCACGAGAGCCCTGAGCGCGTTGCCGAGGAGTTGGGCGACCTGATGTTCGCGGTCAGCAATCTGGTCCGCAAGCACGGTTTCGAACCTGAGGAAACGCTACGGCTGGCCAATCGCAAGTTCATGAATCGTTTTCGCAAGATGGAGAAATTGGCCGGGGCGCAAGGTCGCGCCCTTTCAGAGATGGACATACAGGCCAAGGAAGCCCTGTGGCAGCAGGCCAAGCGCATGTGATTCGGCTCAGCGCATCCAACTGACCGCGATTTCGTCGGCGATCTTGTCCAGGGCGACGATTTTGTCGACCACGCCTGCCTTGATGGCTTCCTGCGGCATGCCGAAGACGGTGCAGGAAGCGCGGTCTTGAGCGATTACGCGACCGCCGCGTCGATAGATCTGGCGGGCGCCCAAGGTACCGTCCGCGCCCATGCCGGTCATGATGACCGCCAGCACAGCGCCGTTGTAGATGCGCACCGAGGAACGCAGCAGGTAATCCACCGCGGGTCTGCAATTGTTCTCGGGCGGATCGTCCGTAATGCGCGTTACGACAAAGCCGTTGCTATCCAAACCCAGGCCCATTTGACGACCGCCGGGGGCCAGGTAGACGGTTCCCTGGCGGGCGCGTTCGCCGTCCTGCGCCTCGACCACCTTGATCGGGCTCTCCCGGTCCAAGCGATCGGCCAGGGTCCGGGTATACTTGGGCGGCATGTGCTGAACCACGAAGACGGGTACGGCCAGATCCGCCGGTAAGCGCGGGATGACCACGCCCAGAGCTTGCGGTCCCCCGGTGGAAATGCCGATCACCACCGCCCGCGGCACTTTTTTGGGAATGGACAAATCGCGTGGGCTGGGCGGCTCTACCTGGCGGGTGGGCGGCCCCGTATCGGTCAGGCGGCCCAGTCGTGCTCCGGCCGCGCGTAATACTTTTCCCAGTTGACGCCGCAAATAGACCGGGCCGTCCTCTTCCTGCCCGCTTTCGGGTTTGTTGATGAATTCGAAGGCGCCCTTGGCTAAGGCATTGAGGGCATTTTCCGCGGCCGATGTAGAGGTAATGACAAGAACCAACGGCGGCTTTTCAACCTGCTTCACCTGATCCAAAAAGGTCATGCCGTCCATGACAGGCATGTTCAGGTCCAGGGTGACGATATCCGGCTTCAGTTGTTCGACCTGCTTGAGCGCGCTCTCACCGTTTGCGGCGGTGCCGACGATTCTGATGCCGGAGATCTCGTTGAGGACCTCGCGCAACATCACGCGAAATACCGAGGAGTCGTCCACGATTAAAAAACTGAGTGGTTTCAAGCACACACCTCTCGGGATTTGATACGCACCACGGAGACCCTCCCAATCGGCCGGCCGGAATCAAGTGAAACGCACGTGCAATGACGACCTGACTCTAACCTAACACAGAACAGGAAAAAAGTGGGACCCCGGTAACGCGTTATCCCGGCGGCCAGTGGAAGGGACGTCCGCCCAGAATATGCACATGGAGGTGGAAGACGGACTGACCCGCGCCGGCGCCGCTGTTGGTCACCAGGCGGAAGTCTTCAAGGCCTTGCTCTTTGGCAATGAGACCGGCCCGATGCATCAGGTAGCCGACCATCTCATGGTCGCTCTCGTCCATTTGAGCCACAGACACCAGCGGCTTTTTGGGGATGATCAGGATGTGGGTGGGCGCTTGCGGTTGAATATCTCGAAAGGCCAGCACGCGGTCGTCTTCAAAAACGATGTCCGCGGGGATTTCCCGGTCGATGATCTTTTGAAAAATGGTCATATCATTTCCTCTTCATCCGTCAGTTGAAGGCAAAAGGGGGCCGGTTCTTACCGACCCCTCCAAGTAATTCAGGTTACCTACCCTTGAAGTGGATGAGAACGTAGGTCCACACCTTCACCTTGACGCCCATCTTGCTGGGCTCGGAGTAGCGCAGTTTTTTGGCGGCGCGCATGGCTTTATCGACCATACCCAGGTCGTCCTTACTCTTGGGGATGGGGCTGCGGTGCAGTACGACGTCGTCCACCCGGCCGTTTTCGTTGACCAGTACCTTCAGCGCGAAGCTGATCACGGCATCGCGGCGAACATAACCCAGTTTTACGGCCTTGCGCGGCGCATCCAGGGTTTCGTAGCCTTCCATGACAACCGGTCTTACCAGCAGTTCATCGTGAAGGTCGACAATCTGGCCCTCAACCGGCATCTTCGGTTTGGCTTTGACGGTGGCTGTAGGGGTTTCCGGCTCAGGCTCGGGTTTCGTCGGAGTGGATGCGGAGGGTTCCAGTTCGGGGGCGGCTTCCTCTTTCGCTTCGGCTTCCTTGGTGGCTTCGATCATGGCGGGAATGCCTTCCGCCTCGGCGGCCTTGGCATCTTCCGTTTCAGCCGGTTCAGATTCGGCGAGCGCCTCACGCAGAGCCTCTTCCTGAGATTCTTGAAGCTTCTTCCGGGCATCGGCCTCGCTTTTCAGCAACTCTTCGTTCTTGGCTTGCAAGGCCTCCAGTTTGGCTTGCTGTTCCTTGGTTTTTTGTTCCTGCTCTTGCAGACGGGACAGCTCTTCCATTTGTTGGTTGACCTTGGCCAACTCTTCCTGGTACCGCAGAATCTCGCGCTGTTTCTCTTGCTCTCGAAGGATGCGCAGTTCTTCTTTCAGGGCGCGGTTCTCGGCGTCCAGGGAGGCAAGCGCCTGCCTGTCCATGCTGTCGGCCTCTTCCAAGCCCTTGCGGCGCTCTTCCTCCAACTGGGCCTGGAACTTGTCGTCATCCACCTGTACGTTGTCCTGTCGGGTCATCATGACCACGGAAATGACGACCACGACCAGGAGGACAGCCACGGCGCCCAGGATCATGGGCAGTTTCGACTTACTACCGGTGGACGCGCGCGGCTGAACCACACGCGGGGCGGCCGGCGCGGCGGCCTTGGGAGGCGGCGGTGCGGCGGCCCGTTTGGGTGGCGGCGCGGCAGGCGAGGGGCCGGCGCCCGCGGCCCAGGTTTTTTCCTTCTCCTGCTTGACCGTCTCGCTCATGGCCTCCATCTCCTCGCGGAAGGCGGAGTGCATGAAAAAAGCCAGGTTGAAGGTGGTCGGGCTGTACTCGCCCGAGAATAACAGTTCATCCATTTCCCTGGCCATTTTCTGGATGTCGCGATAGGCATCCGGGCGCGAGGGATCGAGCGAGGCCAGCAGCATCTTGGCAATCTTGGGCGGAATGGGTTCGCTGTCGGCATCGGTACGCGCGTTGGAAATGCGGGCGGCGGCGTCACCGCTTTCCTTGTTGAACGCCTCGCCCACCAACATCTCGAACAGAATGGCGCCGCATGCGTAGATATCCAGGCGGTCGGGGTCCCCGGACAGCGGATCCACGCCGGGCGGCACATAACGACCGGCTTTTTCTCCCAGGTTCGGCCTGGTTGAGCTACAAGCGCGCAGGGCCGAACTGTAGGCAAATCCTTTCAGCTTGATCTCGCCCTCGTGCGTGACGTAGATCTGGCTGGGGTTGACGAAGCCGTGCGTTAGGTGTTTGCTTTTGGCGTAGGAAAGGGCGCTCAGCAGCTTACTGACTACCAGCAGGGCGTGATCGATGGAAAAAGGGAACATGTCGGACTGGCAGCGTTCCAAAACCCGAGCCAGGGTAAACCCCTCATGGAATTCGTAAACGGAAGCCAACTGACCGTTTTCGTTGAGGGCGATCATTTTTTGCAAAATGTTGGGATGTTCCAGCCGGGCCGTAACCAGGCTCTGGTTCATGAAGTGGTCCGTGAAACCGGCGTCGGCAGACAGCGCCGCGTCGATCTGGTCGATCAAAACGTGGCGGACGATCTTGGGGCCGTCCATCTCTGCAGCACGCCAGATCGCGCCGACTCCGGGCTTTTCCTGCTCTTCTATCGTCAGGTATTTGCCAATCTTGTCCTGGGCCTTCATCGTGAGACTCTCCTTCGTTTGCCCGAAATCATCCCCGACCCGTTTGCGATACTTCGAGGAACCTGTGGATCGATGCATCGGGTATCTAATCTAGTTCACCATTCCTTAAGTAACTGAAATGGAGGTGACAAGTCAACCAGAAACCCCTTGCCATTTGGCTTTTTTGTCACAACCCCAGCGCCTGTGATATTATAGGAATGGTCCTGGATTTGCCCGGAGGCATGTATTGAAGCCTATCGACGCGATTTTTGAAAACGGCGTGTTTCGCCCCGTTGAAGGGTCGCCGCCCCTTTTGAAAGAGGGGCAACGTGTCCGCCTTTTTACCGTCTCGCACGGCGATGAGGATGATCAGGGTCGAAGCATCACTGAACGGGGCATGACCGAAACCAATGAAGTCGAGCGTCGTGTCCAGGGCTTCAGCGAACGTCCCGACGGAGCATGGTATTAAACGCGTCTCACCTTAAAGCTGTACTTAAATCGCTCATGGAATGTGAGATACCTGTTATACTGTCTGTCAGGTCACGTCGGGTAAGTTCATTCGATAGATTCCTTTCAGGACGCTAAAAAGAAAAAGCGGTTGTCGCGTGACCGGTGAACCAGATCAAGGATCAAGGAGACAGAGATGTCCGATAAAAAAGGTATGCCGGTATGGGGATGGGTTCTCATCGGCTGCGGCGGTATCACGGTTGTGGGCCTGATTGCAGTCGTCGGCCTGGGTTTGTTTGCGGTCAAGAAAGGCCAGGAGTTTATTGAAGATGCCGAGCGAAACCCGGCTTATGCGGCAGCCAAGGTCATTGCCGCAACCGATCCCACCATTGAAATTGCCGATTCCAACGATGCCGATCAAACAGTCACGCTACGCAACACGGAAACCGGTCAAACCGTAACGCTGAACCTGAAAGAGATCCAGGACGGCAAGATCTCATGGACCACCGATGAGGGCGAGGTTTCCATTGACGCAAGCAACGCCGAAGACGGCATGGTGGTTACTTCCGGCGACGGGCAGGTAACCTACGGCGGAATAGGCGGCGAACGACCGGATTGGGTGCTCGTTTATCCCGGTTCCGAGTCTCGAAATCTAACCTCGTCCAAAAGCGCGGAGGAAGTCGCCGGGATGATCAGTTTTACCACTGACGACACCGCGGAGCAGGTGAAAACCTGGTATCGAAAGCAACTGAAAGACAGCGGTTACGAGATTCAAGAGGCGAGTATCGGTCAAACCCAAAATATTTCCGGCCAAAAAGACGGTGGCAAAACCAGACTGGCGGTCATTGTGGGCAAGGACGAGTCCACCGGTAAGGTAGCCGGTTCGATCACCTATAACAAGGCCCTCTAATGCGAAAGGGCAGGACTCGCCGATCCTGCCCTCCTTGAAATTAAAAAGCCAGGCGACGATCCGTGTTCGTACGCTTGACCTTTTTGTTCCAATCGGCGCGTAGTTCGGTTTTATTGGCCTGAACCCGGGAAATAGCGTCTTTATTGTCAATGGTCAGTGTGACGACCTTGGTCGACGGATTCTTGTTCAGGCTGAAACCCGGATAGGCCCATACGGGGATACGCTCCTCGATGATGATGGTCAGGGGTTCGTCGCCGGGCAGGTTTTGCAAAATCTTGACGATGTCGGGAATGGCTTTGGTCAGGTTGGCCACCACCTTTTCGAAATTGGCCTCACGGTTGGTGCGTTGCCGCCGTAATTCATCCTGCCAGGCCTTGAGCCGCTTTTGAATCTCCAGCTTGGACAGTTCTTGCGGGGCTGTCGCCTGGTCGGTGATCACGGCGGTTTGGGTTCTGATTTTGGGGCGGTAACGAACGGGCACCATCAGGATGACACCTCGTCGCTCCACGTAAAAGCCGCGCGCCGGCGATTGGGAGGAGATGGTGAAGTATGAATTGTCCCGTGCGACAGTATCCTCGATGAAGGTTTCAAGGCTGATGATCTCCTGCCAGACCGCGGCTTCCGGGTTATTCGCCCCGGGGGAAACGGTCGGCGCTTGCCACGCCAGGATCAGGAAGACGAGATGACTCATTGCAGGGGTCCTTTCAGCTGACTTTTAAGACCTTCCTTTCGGAGGATTTCTTCGACGCGGTTGACAAGGGCTTGTTCGACTTCCTTGCTTTTGAGTTCCACGCCCTCAAACTGAAAGGCCGCCCGGTGATAGGCGTCCTGACTGTCATCAAAGCGTTCATTGACCTCGGCCATGAAATTGCCTTGTTTATTTTCCATAACGGCAATCTGGTAGCTCATCAGTTCCAATTGACGCTCCAGGTCGGCGACCTGGGCGCTTTGGCCGCCGCCCATGCCGGGCAGGCCGAACTGGATGTTGAGGCCGTTGCCGTCGATCTTCAGGGTGAAGCCGGACAATGAGAGGATAAGGACCGCCGCCGCGGCAAGCCAGGTCATGCGACTGCGCCGGATTGCGCGTCGGTACTTGTCATAGGTAATTCGGGGAACCGGCATCAGCGGTACGGCCGGTTTGGCGTTGCGCGCTGCTTCCAAGCCCTCGGTAATCACCTGAAAACGTTCCTGGCAAGGATCACAGCCTTCCAGGTGACGGCGCCACGCCGCGTCGTGAGGCTCTTGCATCAGGATATCGATCATTTGTTCTTCGGATAAGTGGTTCATTTTCCGCCCCTCTCCATAAAATCCTGCCGGCGCAGGCTGCTACCCAAGGTGTTGAGCGCCTTATATAGCCGTGATTTGACCGTGCTGACGGGTTCCTGCACGATCTCCGAGATATCGTCGAAGGTCATCTCTTCGTATACCTTCATCACCACCACCGCTTTCTGCTTTTCGGGAAGGCTCTCCAAGGCGCGGCGCACTCGTTGACGATCCTGTTTCAGTTCAAGGACTTCCGCTGTCTTCTGGTCCCGATGTTCATCCACCACGTCGAAGCCGCCGCTCTGGTAATAGTCCAGCGATTGCTCCTTGCGCACCTTCACCTTGCGCAGGTGATCGATACAATCGTTGACCGCTACCCGAAACAGCCAACTGGAGAATTTGGACTCGCCCTTGAAGCGAACCAGGTTCTTGAAGATCTTCAGGAAGATATCCTGCACCAGGTCCAGGGCCGTATCGGTGTCCTTGACATAACGGTAGACCAGGTGGGTCACCTTGGTCTGGTAACGCGCCACCAGGATGTCGAATGCGCGGCCTTCTCCTTTTTGGGCCAGCTTGACCAGTTCGGTATCGAGTAGTTGTTCCATGAATCCTCAACTTCATCTTCCACACGATCAGACGCCGATGACGGCCCTCGGGTCGAAACTTTTTCTAGATTTTACTACGCGACGTCCCAATGAGGATCGGAAGAGAAGAAGCGCCGGCGTTTTTGTAAATATCGCCAACTGTTGGCGAAAATAGTTATAAACATTTCAGCGTGACGGTCGCCACAGGGGCCATATTCCAGTCGGTAGGTTGCTAAGTGCTTTGTTTGCAGCAGCGATGGTTTCGAAAAAAAATTGGCACGCGCCCTGCTTTATAGTGATGCGACAGTGATTGATTGCAGGAGGTCATGCAACATGGGTATCTTTTCCAGAATCACCGAGATCGTAAACGCCAATATAAATTCCATGCTGGACAAGGCTGAAGACCCCGAGAAGATGGTCAAGTTGATGATCCACGAGATGGAAGACACTTTGACCGAGGTCAAGTCCGCGGCCGCCGAGGTGGTTGCCGACAAGATCCGCCTCAATCGCGTGCAACAGGCGGAAGCCAAGCGCCGCGATGAGTGGGAAGCCAAGGCACAATTGGCATTGGAGAAGGGCCGGGAAGATCTGGCGCGGGAAGCGTTGGAACAGAAGATGGACGCCCACCAGAAGCTGGTTCGCCTGGACGAGCGTCTGGCAGAAGTAGAAGGCCTGGTGGCTCAATACCAGGACGACATCACCCGTCTCGAGGAGAAACTGGGCGGCGCCCGCGAACGTCAGCGTTCGTTGATCGCCAACCACCAAAGCGCTATGAACCGCCGTCGTGTTGAAGAGAAGATCTATCGCATCAACACTACCGGCGCCTTTGCCAAATTCGAGAACTACGAAAACCGTATCGATCGCTGGCAGGCCGAAGCAGAGGTCTACCGGCGCAGTAACACCACTCTCGATCAGAAGTTCAACGACCTTGTCCACGGCAACAAGGTTGACGAGGAGTTGGCCCGCCTGAAGAAAAAGCTTGCCGGCGCCAAACCCTCCGCCAAAGCCAAGGGCAAGAACGAAGAGACGGCTGCCGCCAATTAATAAGGGCATACACGGATGAGGGAGTGCCGACGCGCTCCCGTCTTCCGTGTCGTTCCATCAAGTCAAAAGCGAGGTGAAGGTGGTATGGAACCCTTAGAAACAGCAGTAGCAATAACGGCCATAGTTTTGGGATACAAGCTGTTGAGCCAGTTGATCACGCGGGTCAAGGCTCCGTCCGAACACAAGTCCTTCCGGATGAGCCGCAAAAAGCCGGTAGAACCCCCGCCGATTCCCGAGCTCTACGATCCTCCCGAGGTCTTGCTGGCTCGAGCCGAGGAAATGCAGCGCCGCATCGATACGCTGGAAGAAATCATTGCCGCTGAAAGATTGCAAAGGAGTGAGTCATGAAATCGAATAATTGGATAGGGGTGGTTATTGCCGTCGTTTTGGGTCTGATCGTGCTCAATGCCCTATTCCATGTGGGCATCGGCCTGATCGGCGTTTTCTTCTCACTGCTGGGCAGCCTGGTCAGCCTTATTTTTTCCAAGGCCGGTATGGTCCTGATCGGTGTCGGTCTGATCTTCTATATCCTCAACAACCGGAAACGTTCCGGCCGCGACCACTATTACGACGTATACTGATTCTGAAAACCGGGTTCGCAAGGAGAGAGCGCAATGACGAGGTATTACAGGAAACATAGGATCAACCGGTCGGACACGGTATACCGTTCGGCGAACGACCGCATGTTTTTCGGTGTCTGCGGCGGGCTGGCCAAGCATTTCGGTGTCAACAGCCTGTGGATACGCATGGGTTTCGTTCTGGGCACCATTTTCAGTAGCGGCCTGGCTCCTTTGCTATACGTGATTTGTATTTTCATCATGCCCCGCGAGGACAGGGTTTACGGTTGCGTGCCGCCCCTTCCGGAAGACGCGTGTCGTCCCCGGCGTCCTCGCTTCGCCTCCCAACGTGAGGCGCTGGACGAGCTGCACCGTAAGTTCGATTCCATCGAGAACAAGGTGCGCGGCATGGAAGATTACGTCACCAGCAAGGAATACGTGTTAAAACGCAAGTTCGAAAATCTCTAAGCCGAGACCCGAGGAAGAACGGCTCCGATGCCGGACCCTTACCGACCGCCGCGTCCAACCTCTCACCTAACCGTTTCAGGCGGCCGGTAAACTCAACCCCACGAGCGGGTTCGGTATCGGAGCCGGGCTTCCGGGTTCGACGATTGCAATAGGGCGATGCGGGTCCCCTGTTCAAACAGCGCCCGTCTTCAACTCCCTGATTTCTTCGGAAACCAGGGGAAGAAGGCGGGCGTTGTTTCTTATTTCAGTCCTTAATGTCACCCAGTCGATCTTTCCGGAACTAAGGCGAACGATTAACCGAGCAAATCAACGCTGTCTGACTTCCCGGAAGAAAGCTTCGATGGATAATCCCTTCACTTGCCCGGTTTTCAGTTCCGTCAGACGTTGGTCCCAAATATCACGATCTTTCTTGAATTCCGATAAAGGAACAGCCATATCGTAAACCTCGAGGCATTTCAATTTCTATAACAGTCAACTCCCTGATTTCTTTGGAAACCAGGGGAAGAAGGCGGGCGTTGTTTCTATGTATTCCTTATATTGCGGCTTGGTCTTGACCAGGGTTTTTTCCAGCAGGACCACACCGGATACCTTCAGCAGCAGGCCGGTCATCAACAGCGGCGCGTAGAGGGTCCACCAGGCGCCCGCCGATACCGTGATCAGGTAGAAACCCCACCATTGGGCGGCGTCGCCGAAGTAGTTGGGATGTCGGGTATAGCGCCATACACCGGTATTCAGGACCTTGCCCTTGTTATCCGGATTACCCCGAAAACGGGTCAACTGCCAATCGCCCAGGGTTTCGAAGGCAAAGCCTACGAACCATACCGCAACGGCAACCAGGTCAAGGAGGCCCAAGGCGCTGTCACTGCCGACCTGGGCGGCCAGGAGGGGAATGCAGATGATCCAGGCCAGAACACCTTGGAGAACGAAGACTTTGAAGTAGGATAGCCACCACCAGGGCGGGCCGGCCGCTTCCCGCCACTTTTTGTAGCGGAAATCCTCGCCCTCGCCCCAGTTGCGCCAGGTGAGGTACAGGGCCAGCCGCAGGCTCCAGGCGATGACCAGGGTCATGATGAGGATCTGACGTGGGTTCAATTGGTCGAAACCGCTGACAAAGGGAACCAGGGCGGCAGCCAGAAAGAGTAGAGACCAGACCGGGTCGATAATGCTGGCGTTTTTAAGCGGAAGGCTGACCAGCCAGAGGAGCGTGTTGATGCACAGGATCACAAGACCGGCGATGAGATAAAGCTGCAAAAGAGACATAGAGATCCTCTTGAGAAGGCGCGTTAGGTGTCGGCGGGCCGATTGTAGCACAAACTACCGAAGCATCGCCGTTTTGCCGGGAATCGCTTAGGTTTTGGGCCTCAGGACGGTGATGGTCAGCAGCAAAACAGCGGCCAGACCCCATGAGTGCAGGTTGTGCATGCCGATGGCCAGGGCGCTTAGTTTCGGGGCGCTGCCGGCTCCCGCCGTCAATGCGGAAGCCAGAATGGTGGGGATGAAGTAGGGCAGAAGAAAAGGCCAGGTAGAGACGGTCAGGTCCAACAGGTTGGCGCGGCGACAGGGATCGATTTTGGTTTCAGCGCCGGCGCGCGCCGCAAACGGGCCTACCGTCAGGATCGCCACCGCCGCGTGGGTGGTCAGTAGAACCGCGGCGCTGGTCAGGGTGACGATATGTCTCTCGGCCGTCGCCGCGTTGCCGGCCCGTTCCATGCGATTGACCATGTGCTCCAAAATGCCGGTTGCCTCCACCGCTGCCGTCAGGCCCATGAGCAACAGGGTGAAGATGGACACGCCCACGCCTTTTTCCATGCCCTCCGCAATCAACCCGCGGGCGATGAAATTGTCCTGGTCGATCATCATCAGGCTGCCCGGCTCGATGGTTCCTGCCGCAAGACCGATGACGATCGCGGCGATGATGCCCGCCATGAGTCCTTCCAGCAGGTGGCGACCGCGAAGTAGCAGGTAAACGGCCAGGGCGGGCGCGAAAACCATAACCAGACCTTTGGGGGAACCTGTAACCGCGGCCTGATCCGCGCTTGCGGGCGAATCTCCGCCAAGAATCGCAAAACCGATAACCGCAAAAACCGCGGCCGGCAGGGCATATTTCATGCGGCTACGCACCACCGCGCCCATTTCAGCTCCTTGGGTGGAGGCCGAGGCGATGGTGGTGTCGGATACCGGCGAGATATTGTCGCCGAAAGTGGCGCCTCCTAAAATAGCGCCCATCAGCCAGACCGGATCGGCAGCCAGATTGGGGCCGGCGGCATAAAGCAGGGGCGCGCACAAAATCAGGGTGCCCAAACTTGTTCCGGTGGCCGTGGAAACGGCAGAACAGATCAAAAATGACGTAGCGACAAAAAAACCTTTCGTAACACCCATGGTGCCGGCGGCCCAGACCAGGCCGTCCACGAAGCCGGATGCATTCATCAGGTTGGCCAGAACTCCGGCGCATAACCAGGAGAGAATCATTAGAGCGACCAGGGGTCGACTCATGCCGTCCAAAACCACGGAACACCAATGACGGCGGTCTTTTGCGAGTCCCAGCGACACTCCCAGCGCGGCCAGCAAAACGGGCCAAAATCCGCGCTCGTCGGGTGCGCCGGCCAGGGCCAGCCAGGCGACGCCTGACAGAAAGATAAAGAAGGGAAGCAGGGCGCCGAAAGCGCCCCCGGTAAAGCTTAATTTTCGGTCCATGACCGGCCGTCCTTGCCTGATGGATGTGTCCGTCCCTTGGTGGTCTCGAGAGACGCGGGCGGTTGGTTTTTCCGTGGCCGGCGCGGCCTGGAACACTTTTCTGTTGACAATTTAACACGGTGTCCAGTAATTTATCAAGCTGTTTATCCGGAATATGATACGTGTTCCCCTTAGCAAGGCATGGGCGTAGATTTTTGCAAAGAAACAGTAAAACAGGCCCGGACTGGAATAAAAATTTAGAACAAAAACAACGGTGAGTCGTAATTATACTCAGGATTGGGTGAGAGCATTAACAAACACTGTAAACAACTGAAACATGCACTGGGCAAACGAGTTACTTGACCCGTGACGAGATGCCCCCTGGTCGACAATCCCAAATCACATACCAGGGTCCACGCCTCATCGGCGAGACGGTCTCGAGCTCAGAGACCGGGATGCCTTTGCATGTCTGTTAAAGGAGATGACGCAATGATCGAAAAAGTAAAAGGCTTAAACAGTTTGAAAGGAAAAATTACTCGTCTGTCTAAAGAAGACCTGGTTAACATGCGCGGCGGCGACGGCGATCAGTGCAACCTGGTATGCACCGGTGCGGTCAACTGCAAATCCATGTGCGATGATGGTGGCAATTAGGCAGGCACTCGAGTGTTTGCACTATATGCCGCCCATCCTATGCCGGCAGGCTCATTGGTTGTTTGCCGGCCCCCCTTCCTTAAAAAAACCGGCAGGCGTCGCAAAGAGACCGTTTGCGGCAGACCCGCTCCCCACGACCAGCCGATCGGCGACCAGGGCAAAGGACGAGAACTTGAAACGTTTCGGTTTGCCCGTTTTTGTTTGTTCGGACGTGTGTAGAAGGTAGACTTTTACCTCGGCGCTCGTCAGGTCGACGCGGTGGAACCAACCTCGGCTCAGCAAAAAGGCCGCCCCGTTCCTTACCTCCAGATGCGTGAACAAGGGGCGCTGCAAAATTCTGTCGGCGCCTTGCGCGGCGGCTTTCTCGCGACGGTGATCATAGGCAAGCGTTGCCGGTGAATGAAAGTCCACGGCGTCGACGCGGTTCAGGTCGGGATCGAAGATCACCAGGCGCGGATAGAAGCTATAGGCGGCGACCCAAAGCCCGTCGGCGTATCCCCAATGAGTCGCGCGGGGTCGGGTTTCATCGCCGGCAATCAGGTCGGAATCGACAGCCCGTGCAATTGTTCGGCCTTTCAAGTCGACCAGGTTGCCCGAGGCTTGGGAACCATCTCGGGGCACCAGGACGCGATCCCCGGCGAAAGCGAACCGGCTGGGGAAAAGCGCTCGACCCGGTTGCGGTGAAAGCGGCTCGTCCAGATCCATCAACAAGGCCATTTGACCTTCTCGGTGAACCCAAATCCGGTCCCTGGTCAAAAAAGCCAGGTGGTTTTCGTATACAGAAACGCCGTAAACGGGCCCTGGCTCCGGGGTTTTGACGGGGTCGATTCGGCCGTTGTCCACTCTCATCGCCAACAGCCGGGGACCGTAACCGGATAAAAGCAACTGATCGTCGAAAGGGAATAGGGAGGGTGCGGTATGCGCCTGCCCGAGGAACCTTGGGTCGATCCGGTGAAAAGGAGTGACGGCCAGGGGTTCCGTGGGGTAGTCACCCTGGTAATCGACACCGACCACGGCGCTGCCGCGACCGTGGGGCGGGCCCTCGGGCAAACCTGAACCTTGCCTGGGGGAGGAGCCGCAGCCCGCCAGGAGCATTAGCAGGACCAGTGTACCGCGATAGCGGAAAACCGGCATTACCATGCATCTACCGAAAGAAGGTTGCCGTTCAATTCCACGGCCAGCCCGGCGTTCATGCAGACCAGGTTCATGGCGGTGATCCAACGGATATTGCGAAGCCGATAGGTGACTTTCACATCCTCCACCGAGGGATCGATATAGAGGTTGATATCGCGCATATCGGCCAGGAAACGGATGAGATCGATGATGCTTGCCTTGCGAACATCCAGTTTCGCAATCATAAGCGGCTTATCCGGTGAACGCTCAACCGGTTCGGTTTCCCGAGGGGTTTCGACCGGTTCCTCACGATGTAACGCCCGGGTGCGTTCCCAATCGACGACGTCTCGCGACATCACAAAGGTCCATCCACCCTGTTGCACAATAACGGAATCGTAGGTAGTATCGTAGCGGTCACAGGTCAATTGACTGCCGTTGGTCAGGATCAATTGTTCGTCCCAAATCAATAGGAAGACCAGCCACAGCATGGGAAACCTCCATGACTAAATATGGCGTTTTTTGGAACGACAGGCAAGCTTACCCGTGTGGAATCGGGCCGGCGCTTTATTCCCCGGCGTAGCCCACGCTTTGCCAACGACCCATTTTGCGGGCGCTTGCTTCCTCGGCGATCGGCGTATCCTTGCCCAGGACCCGCGCCAGTTCCCAGTGGCGGAACATTTCCCTGGAACTCGAGTCGGATTTCTGCAGGAAGTTGCCCACGAAAAGATGCATGCGCGCCTTCTGCATATCGGGAAGACCCGCGAAGGCATCGCCGGTCATGAAGTCGCGAACCCGGCGAGCGTCTTGTTGCAGGGGCTTGTGGCGGCGCAGGATGGGATGCGACAGCAGTTGCGCCTCAGCACGCAGCAAGCGTAAGAAAACGTCATTAGGAGCCAGGCGGACGGCCCGGTCCATGTATTTGTAACCCTCGCGGGCCCAGCGCAGGCGCTGGAAGGTAGAAGGCTGGGTGTCCAAAGCGCGCCCCCCCACGGCACGTCCCAGTTGCATGGAAACAAAGGGGTTGTCAGGGAAGGCCTTCAGTACCTTTCTTAGATGACCGGCTGCGTTTTCCAGGTAGTTCCATTTGTGGTCATCGGCCAGGGCAAGGTAGTCCATAGCAACCTGAAGTTGCATTGAAAAGTCGCCCGGGTTCTTTTTCAAGGCGGCCAGGTGATCGTTGAGCATCCGGTCGGTGCGAGGCGTGCGGTCCAACTCATAGGACTGACATTTTCCGTCCTTGCCGGTCAAAGTCCGCGTCATTTCGAACTGGTCGCTTGCTGTTCCGGCAAGGCTCAGACAAAGCAGGGCCCCCCATACAAATGCAGTTTTCAAATCGTATTCCCCTGACTACAGCCGCCCGGGCATCCTCAAGCGGATACATTGCGGCTCTCCCATCGTCTTTAACAAATTACTGCAAAAAAAGCCGGGAGGCAAGCGGGATGCTTCACAAAGTATCTTCTTTTGAACTTTTTCCGCCATACCCGCGGTGAACTAAGCACGTTCTCTACCGGACGGCGCGGTTACCTCGACCATAACTTTGATGCTTTTTCTGCTGTCACCCGCCGTTTTGAAGGCGTCTGCCAACCGGTTCAGCGGGAAACGATGGGTGATCATGCTTTCCCGCATGGCGGCGGCAATAGACGGGTTGTTCGCTATGATCTCGAGTGCCGGGCGGAAATCGCCGCAACGGGAACTGTGAATTACCAACCCTTGTCGGCACACGGCTTCGGTAAGGGGATTGGTCTCGTTCGAGACCAGCATGACGGCGCCGCCCGGCCTGAGTAGGGAACCGGAAGAGCCGCCGACGGGACGAATGACAGTGTCCAATTCGCCCAAGCTGCCGGCAATCGCCAAATCGAAACGGGGGAGGGGCGAGCCCTCGGTCAGGCCGCCGGGTTGTTGCAGGTAGAACCAGGCCTCATTCGGGGGAAGCCGGTGAAAGCGGTGGGGATCGATCACGGCCAGACCTCGCAGCATTTCCTTGGGCACCGAGGGTGAGACATAGACGTTGGGATTGGTTCGGGGAGGGAAACCGGCTTCTGTCTCACAAGGCCAGTGAAAATCAAGCGATTCGAGTCGGCAGGGCAGAATCGCCTGTTCTTCCACCACCAGATCGCTGAGCCGGCTCAAACCCATGACGCTACGGCCGTGGGTGGATTTCAAGTGCACCGCGCGTTTCGCCAGACGCAGGGCCAGTTCAAATCCGTCCGGGGTACCGGTGGTGTCGAACACGATGTCGAAGGAACCCTCGGCCATGCCCTTGCTTGGGTCGGCGACTTCGTCCGCTCCCAGACCCATGGAAAGCTCGCCCAGGTGAGCATGCCGCGTCAACGCGGTAATGGTAAAAGAGGTCCCGTGCTTGGTACGAAACCCGGCCAGGGCGGCTATGCACAGCGCGCCCAATCGCCGGGGACCCAGAACGGCCGTCCGCTCACCGTCGCGCGGCCGGGTGACCTCAACGCCGCGCAGGGCGGCGGCCAGAGGCTCGGTCAACCCCGCGACCAGGGGATCGATGCCCTCCGGGATGGGAACTACCGCGTGGCGCGGGGCCAGGAGCCAGGGTGCAAAGCCGCCGGGCAAACGATCGATGCCCAGGGTAATGCGCTCGGGACATTGGCTCGACCAGCCGGAGGCGCACCAGGGACAGTCTTCCCACCCGCGGCCGAGCGCCTTGTGAGAGGCGTTGATTTCTACGACAACCGGTCGGCCGCCGTATTCGCCGACCACTTCGTGACCGATGATCTGCGGCAGAGAATAGGGCAGGAATCGCCGGGCCAGATCGGTGGAGCAAACACCGCAGTATCGAGTGCGAACGGGCACATAACCCCGACCCAATTCCTGGTGGAGGCGACCGTTACGAATAATCATCCAACCGGAGTCTTCATCGCCTTGGAATCGATATTCCGTGGTGCAGAAACTTCCGTCAGACTGGTATTCGGGTACTTGGAAGTAGATGTTCTGCATGAGGCCCTCCAGGAAGAAGCGCGTACCTATTATAAGCGTTCAATCGCCTGTTGCACATCCCTTCGAAACGGGTCAGAATGAGTAATGGAAGGGTTCCGCATTCCATTCACCCGAACACAAAGTAAAGGAGGGACGAGATGAGCCACGAAACGCATATCTATCCCGTCTTGGACCACATCCGCAACCGCGCCCAAATTCAGAGCCGCGCCGCCTATGACGAAATGTACCGAGAATCGGTTGAAGATCCCGAGGGATTTTGGGGGAAGCAGGCCGCGCGCCTGGATTGGTTTCATCCCTGGTCCCGCGTAATGGACGGAGACTTCAGCGACGCGGCGGTGAGTTGGTTTTCCGGCGGCAAATTGAACGCGTCGCACAACTGCCTGGACCGGCATCTGCGCGAACGCGGCGACCAAACTGCCATTATTTGGGAAGCCGACGAGCCCGGCGACGGCCGCAAAATTACCTACAAAGAACTGTACAAAGGCGTAAGTCGCGCCGCCAACGTACTGCAATCGCTGGGCGTGGGCAAAGGCGATCGGGTCTGCATCTACCTGCCCATGATTCCCGAACTGGCCGTCACCATGTTGGCCTGCGCCCGCATCGGCGCTATCCACTCCATCGTCTTCGCCGGTTTCTCCGCCGATTCGGTGAAGGACCGCATTCTGGACTGCGAAGCCAAACTGGTGATCACCGCTAACGAGGGCCTGAGAGGCGGCAAGCCGATCCCCCTGAAAGCCATCGTGGACCAGGCTCTGCAAGGCGTGCACTGTGTGGAGCACGTTTTGGTGGCCAAACGCACCGACCTGGACGTGCCCATGGTCGAGGGCCGCGACATCCGGCTGGAAGAGGCCATGGATACCCAGCGCTCGGTCTGCCCCGCCGTCTGGATGGACTCGGAAGACCCGCTGTACATCCTCTATACCTCGGGTTCCACCGGGAAACCCAAAGGCGCGGTGCACACCACCGGCGGTTACTTGACCTTCGCCTCCTTCACCCACCAATACGTGTTCGATTACCAGGACGGCGACATCTACTGCTGCGTGGCCGATATCGGCTGGGTCACCGGTCACAGCTACATCATCTACGGTCCGCTGTGCAACGGGGCAACCACGGTCATGTTCGAATCCACGCCCACGTACCCGGATGCCGGTCGCTACTGGGACGTCGTCCAACGTCACAGGGTCAATATCTTCTACACGGCGCCGACCGCCATTCGCGCGCTTTTGGCCTGCGGAGACGAGTGGGTAAAAAAATACGACCGCAGCAGCCTGCGTGTCCTGGGCACCGTGGGCGAGCCCATCAATCCCGAGGCGTGGGAATGGTACTACAAGGTGGTCGGCCAGGAGCGCTGCTCCATCGTGGACACCTGGTGGCAGACGGAAACGGGCGGCATCATGATCACACCGCAGCCCGGGGTCAATGACCTGAAGCCCGGTTCCGCCACCCTACCCTTCTACGGTGTTCGACCGGTCATCGTCAACGAAAAGGGCGAGGAGCAGGAAGGCAACGGCGTCACCGGTCACCTATGCCTCAAACACCCCTGGCCCGGTATAGCCCGCACGATCTACGGCGACCACAGACACTACCTGGAAACCTACTTCTCTACCTACAAGGGCCTGTACTTCACCGGTGACGGTTGCCGCCGCGACGAAGACGGCTACTATTGGATTACCGGCCGTGTTGACGATGTCCTCAATGTCTCCGGCCACCGCCTGGGCACCGCCGAGATCGAGGCCGCCATCAACGCCGTCGACATCGTTGCGGAATCGGCCGTGGTGGGTTACCCCCACGACATCAAGGGCGTGGGCATCTTCGCCTTCGTCATCGTAAACAACGAGGCGGCGAGTACACCGAATGATGAGATCGTTGCCATGGTTCGCGAACAAGTGGCCTCGGACATCGGCAAAATTGCCCGCCCCGACTTGACGCTTGTGGCGCCGGGCCTGCCCAAAACCCGCTCGGGCAAGATCATGCGCCGCATCCTACGAAAAATCGCTGAGCACGAGTACCACAAAATGGGTAACATCACCACCCTGACCGATCCCGCGGTCGTTGAAAAACTGATCGAAGCACACAAGAAACTGGTCGGCAACGCCTAACCCAAAAAACGAAGACCCCGCGAGCCGTCCCGCTCGCGGGGGTTTACCAACCAGGACAAGACCTTCTCCCGGCACGAAAGAAAGCACCCGAATCTGACGGGCACTCTCCCTCCCGATGTGTGGAATGCGCGAGCTCTGCCCGAATTCTATCGCGATGCTCATGGAGCCCGCCTTATCGATCATGTGGAGGCGGATAGGTTCGCCGCGTCCTAATGCTCGTAACCCGGTATGCACATTTTCGCGATCTCGATCTCGGGCAGTTGTGCCGACAGGTAGGGCCGCGTGGGCAAAATCATCCCTGAGCTGAGGAGGCACCCTCTGAAATCCGGAACCGTACTTCCACGGCCGGGAATAAACCCGGGCCGTGCCGGTAAGCACTTATTGACAACCTCCACCGTCCTGGTCCCGGCTTTGGACCGTCAGGACCTCGTCAAAGTCGAAGGGCAGTGCATAAAACAACCAGACAGCATATCAGGCCGCATAAACGTCCGTTTAGTCGAAAAATGCCTTCCCATTAGCAACAAAGTCCCTACAATCCAGAACTCGATTGTTCCCGGCAACAATCGAGTTCCGGACGCCGACTGCTCATGTGTTCCCGGGAAGAATCGAGTACCGGACACCGGCTACTGATGTCTTCCGGGGAAGAATCGAGTCGATTGTGATCGATTCGGAGTTGACAACGGCTCCCCTCACGATTTCGACAAGTCCTTATGGATACCCCGAGGCGGGTGGAAGCCGACTTGCCAAGGCATGCCAAGGCATCGTTTTGCTTCCGATCCGGCAGGGTTTGCGGTATGGTAGGGAACTGATTCGATACCCGCGCTTTTTCTAAGGAGTGAGTCACATGGATGCGCAAAAGAGGGAGAAGTACGAACAGCGGCTGACGGATACCCGCGAGGAAATTCAGAGTATCGAGGCCGAGGTCGAACGGGAACTGGCCGCCGTCAAGGAACGCCTGGCCGTTCTGCAAAGCGAGAAGGAAGGCCTGCTGACCATCTATGAAGGCTACTGCCGCCTTTTGGGCGTACCCAACGAACTGGCCGGTGACGACGAAGTCGACGAAGAAGAATAAAGGTCCGTGAGGTCCCTAAATTTGCCGTGGAAGACAAAAAATGCTGGAAATAACTAGCATTTTTGTTTTTAATGGGGTGTTACCCAAGCACAGAGTTGTTTTCAGGAACAAGCAAATGCTTGGTTAACTTACGCTTCTTAAGACATTTAGGAGACCCATGGATACATTCTTTTGGGTTCGCAAATGGTCACGCCGATACATTCCAAGGCGTGTTCGGGCGCCGAATTCACGGCTTACCCCATCCCACATGGCTCGTAAGGTAACATTGGCGGAATGAAGAATAAAAAGTACAATATCCTCGTCTTTAAAGACGATAAAGGTGAGCATAGCCAGTTTCAGGTGTCTAAATACGGACTGACGGCACTGGCCGGCGCCGCGGTCACCGGACTGGCGGCCCTTGCGGCATTGGGTTATTTTGCCCTGTCCAAACCCGGCCACACCAGGAAGGTTGCCGACCTGGAAGAGAAAATCCAGCACTTGGAACTGGCGAACGAGGAATACCACCGCAACTCGGTTCGGATGGAGGAGACCCTCAACCGTTTCGAGGAGAAGGCGACCAAACTGGCCGGCTTCGTGGGGGTGGAAGCACCCGAGGAAGCCGGCATCGGCGGTCCCGATCTGGATGCGGAGCTGAATCCTTACCTTCGCTACGACCTCGGCATGCTGAACAAAAAATCCGAACTCCTGGAAGCCCACTTCGAGGATCTCAACAAGGCCTTCCAACAGCGTAGCGAAATGCTTGACGCCACGCCTTCCGTTCTGCCCGCGCGGGGTTGGATCTCCAGCAGCTTCAAGATGCGCACCGATCCCTTCACCAAGAAACGGACCTGGCACAACGGCATCGACATCTCCGCGCAGACGGGCACGCCCATTTATGCGCCCGCACGCGGTGTGGTCACCGCCAAGGGCTATTCCGGCGGCATGGGCAACATGTTGACCATCGATCACGGCAACGGTATTCGCACCCGCTACGGGCACCTGCACAACTTCAACGTCTCCAAGGGCCAACGCGTGGAGCGCGGCGACCTGATCGGCTATGTGGGCAACACCGGTCGTTCCACCGCGCCGCACCTGCACTACGAGGTCCATAAGGACGGCAAAGCTCAAAACCCCATGAAATACATTATCCGCGACACCCAAACCTTTTAGGTTGCCGGGGTGATCGCTTTGACGAAAAGCCTCCGCTTCCGGCGGGGGCTTTTTTGTTGGAGGATCTCGTGAAACCCAATTGGTTCGCCGCCGTCCCCATATCCGCGCCCTGGCTTTACGACGCCTTGAAGGACATGCCGCCCGAGTGCCGTGGTTTCGTGCCCGAGGACGTCCATATGACCGTGGCCTTCTTCGGCGCCATGGACCCGGCGCGTCAAGCCGACCTGACGCCGCTGTTTGCCCGAATCGACCACGCGCCGTTTCAGATTACCCTGGGCGGCCTGACGGCGCTGCCGTCACGGAAACGCTGCTCCGCCTTGTCCCTGGAGGTGACCGTCGGACGCGAGACCGCCTGCGACCTGATCGGCGAACTGCGCGATCCGCTGTTAGCCGCCGTGGACGCCAAACCCGATGATCGCCCGCCCCTACCGCATATCACCATCGCCCGGCCCATCCGCAAGTACAAGGCGCCGGGTCGTCGCGCCGCCCTGGCCTGGGCCGACCAACTGCCGCCCCTGGACGTTACCGTGACCTTGGACCGCATCGCCCTCTACACCTGGGCCGAGGATCGCCGCGAGCGCCAGTTCCAAATCGTTTTGGAACAACCCTTTACTTCCGCGAGTTGACGCTCCCTACCCCCGCCGCTAGAATGGGTTTTCTTGGGAACCGGGAGGTGCACGCCATGGAAGCCCTGATTCGCCTTTTCCGATATGCCCGCGCCTGGCGGTTGCGGATTGTGCTGGCCACCCTCTACTCCGCGCTGAACAAACTGTTCGATATCGCCCCCGAAATCCTGATCGGCGTGGCCGTGGACGTGGTGGTCAAGCGCGAGGAGAGTTTCGTCGCCGGGCTGGGTTTCGAAACGCCGGAGAGTCAAATCACCGTTCTGGGTATCGCCACCTTCGTCATCTGGGCGCTCGAATCGGTCTTCCAATACCTCTATTCCGTCACCTGGCGCGATCTTGCCCAGTCCCTCCAACACGCGTTACGCCTGGACACCTATGACCGCGTCCAGCGCTTGGACATGGCCTTCTACGAGGACAACAGCGTGGGCAACCTGTTGGCCACCATCAATGACGATGTCAACCAGTTGGAACGCTTCCTGGACAACGGCGCCAATGAAATCATCCAATTGCTGGTGTCCACCTTCCTGGTGGGCCTGGTTTTCTTCTACCTGGAACCCACCATTGCCGTTCTGGCGATCCTACCCATTCCCCTTATCTTCCTGGGCAGCATGTATTTTCAGAAAAACCTGGGGCCCCGTTACAGCGCCGTCCGCGATGCCGCCGGCTCCTTAGGCGCCACCCTGGCCAATAACATCAGCGGCATGGCCACCATTCGCGGTTTTACCACCGAGGACAAGGAACTGGCGCGCGTGGAAGCCTTGAGCCGGGACTATCTAAGCGCCAATACCAGGGCCATCCGCATGAGTTCCGCCTTTATACCGCTGATTCGCATGGCCGTTCTGGCCGGTTTTCTCTTCACCTTGGTTCTGGGCGGCTTGAAGACTTTCGAAGGCACCCTGGCCGTGAGTTCCTACAGCGTGTTGATCTTCCTCACCCAACGCCTGCTCTGGCCGTTCACGCGCCTGGGCCAGACCATCGATCTCTTCGAGCGGGCCATGGCGTCCACCCGCCGTATTCTGGACCTGCTGGAGACGGACTTCACCATTCGCGACCCCGAGCAACCGCGAGAATCAGGTCGGGTTCAAGGCGAGATCCGCTTCGAAGGCGTGGACTTTACCTACGGCAACGGCGCCAGGGTCTTCGAGAACCTCTCGCTGACCATTCCCAAGCACAAACTGGTGGCCCTGGTGGGCGGAACCGGCTCGGGAAAAACCAGTCTGATCAAGTTGCTGATGCGCTTCTACGACGCAACCGGCGGCAAGATTCTGCTGGACGGCATCGACATTCGCGACATGCGCCTGCGGGACCTGCGCGGCAAGCTGGCGCTGGTCAGCCAGGAAGTTTACCTGTTCCATGGGAGCATTTACGAGAATATCGCTTACGGTGTCGAGGATGCATCGCCCGAGGAGGTGGCCGACGCCGCCCGCCTGAGCGAGGCGCACGACTTCATCACGGCGCTGCCTGACGGATACGACACGATTGTCGGCGAACGGGGCCAGAAGCTGTCGGGCGGGCAACGCCAGAGGATCTCCATCGCGCGCGCCATCCTGCGCCGCTCGCCGGTGCTTATCCTGGACGAGGCCACCTCAGCGGTGGATAACGAAACGGAGGCGGCGATCCAGAAATCCCTGGATAAGGTCTCGGTAGACCGCACCACCATCGTGATCGCGCACCGCCTTTCCACCATCCGCCACGCCGATGTGATTCACGTTTTGGAGAAGGGGAAGATCGTGGCTTCCGGTACGCATGACGAACTGGTTGCGCAAGGCGGGATCTACGCCGGCCTGTGGCGCATTCAAACCGGCATGGTGGGCGTGGGCCACAAGTAGAAAGCCCGGCGATATAACAACTCGAACGGCGTTCGAACTTCTCTCTTGCCCCGGCCGGGTTTTTCGGTACAATAAATATGATTGATCGTTCAGAACGGTCTTGTGAGGCTTTTCCGGATTGCACAAGGGGTAAGCTTATGGAAGCCAGGGTTTGTGTTATCGGCGCCGGTCCCTCGGGAATTACGGCTGCCAAAAACCTTCTCGCCGAGGGGATTCAAAACGTGGTGGTTTATGAGATGAGCGACCAGGTAGGCGGAAACTGGGTGTTCCGCGAGGAGCAGAGTCATTCTTCCGTCTGTGAGACCACCCATATCATCAGTTCCAAGCGCTGGTCTCAATACGAGGACTTCCCCATGCCCGATGAGTTTCCCGATTACCCCGGGCACCGTCACCTGAAGGCCTATTTCCAGGGTTATGCGAACCACTTCGGTGTGACGGACAAGATCAAATTCAAGACCCGCGTCAATAAGGCGGAGCCGCGTGACGACGGCAAGTGGGTGTTGCGAGTAAACGGTCCTGACGGTAGTTCGGAGCAAGTCTTCGACTACCTGTTAGTGGCCAGCGGCCATCACTGGGATCCGCGCATGCCCGAATACCCCGGGGTTTTTAACGGTAAGGTCTTGCATTCCCACCATTATAAAAAGGCCGAGCCGTTCCGCGGTCAACGCATCCTGGTGGTGGGCGCCGGGAACTCGGGCTGCGACGTGGCCGTGGAAACCGCCCGGGTGGCCGGGAAGGTGTGTATCAGCATGCGACGCGGCCAGCACATCATCCCCAAGTTCATGTTCGGCATCCCCTCGGATACCGTTTACACCTGGATGTTGTGGGTGCCCAAAGCCTTCCGCCAGAAACTGTTACAGCTGAGCCTTTGGATCTGGCAGGGTTCGTATGAACGCTACGGCCTGCAAAAGCCGTCCGTGGGCCCGCTGCAAATGCACCCCACCTTGAACTCCGAGTTGCTTTACTTCATCCGTCACGGTGAAATTCACCCCAGGCGCGGCATCCAGCGTTATAAAGGGCGAACCGTTCACTTTGTGGACGGAACACAAGAGGATTTCGACGTCATTATCTATTGCACCGGTTTCCGTAGCAGCTTTCCCTTTCTCGACACCGACGTGGTCGACTTTCGCGATGCAACGGAGGTCCCGCTCTACCGCAAGATGATCCACGGCGATTACCCCAATCTCTTCTTCATCGGCCTGTTCCAGCCCTTGGGTTGCATCTGGCCGCTTGCCGATTACCAGGCCCGCATTGCGGCGCGCCAGATCAACGGTAAGTGGAAACGTCCGGCCAATCTGAAGGACCTGATTCGTAAAGAGGTTGAGCATCCCCACTTCAACTTCGAGAAGCATCCGCGCCATGCGACCGAGGTAGATTACCACCAGTTCCGCAAGGAATTGCTGGCCGAGTTGAAACGCGCTTCTTGATACGGCCTGGAAAAAACCGATCGCTACTCATGCTCAACCCGGTATGCCGGTGGACACATGGTTGATCGGAACCGTTTCCCGTCTTGTCTTTAGTTCATCGGCAAAGTCTGAGGCCCTTTATTGTAGACCTCTGAGATGGTTCCAAATAGTTTCCGCATGACTTCGGCCATGGAACGCAAATATTCCTCAACCTAAATTAATATCAAGTCTCAAGTACACAATTACAGTTATTTTTTATTGACCAGTTATTTTTCTACAGAGATGTATTTTTAAAATCCTACTCATTAATTTTATGATATAATCTTCTTGCGCCTCCCTCGTGCAAACCCTTGGGGTTTGCATCGAATTTTTTGATCACCGGCCCGCGAAAAAGCCCGAGCAGGCGGTGCTGCCGAGGGGGAGCATATGGGATCTTTATCCCTAAAAGATTTCAAGCAGATTCAGGATCTCCAGTTGTCGGGGGGTCGGAGTCCTACATCGAAGGAAGGTTCGGGGATAACGGAAGCCCTGGCGCATATCCTGGAAATAGTGGTCAATGAAGTCTATGTCTTCGATGCGGAAAGCCTCGGTTTCTTATATGCCAATCAGGCCGCTCGAAAAAACCTGGGTTACACTCCGGCAGAATTACAAAAACTAACACCGCTTGACCTGAAGAAAGACATGTCTTCCGACCGGTTTTACGAGTTGATCCAACCCCTTTCTCAAGGGGCACAACGGAGTATACAGTTTCAAACCCACCACTATCGCAAGGACGGGACAACCTACCCGGCACAAATCCAATTGCAACGAGAACGGTTCGGACGGAGTTACGCCTATGTAGCCGTTGTGGTGGATATCACCGAGCAAAAAAAGATCGAACGGCAAATCATGGATATGAATGCCGGCCTGGAAGAAAAGGTCCTGGAGCGCACCAAGGAACTCACCGAGGAAGTCGAGGAGCGCCGGCGCATCGAGCAAGCGCTCAAGGATAATGAAATCCGCTTGAACACCATCATGGAGACCGCGGTTGACGGCATCGTGATCATCGATCAAACCGGGACCATCGTCAGTGTAAACCCGGCAGTCGAACGCCTGTTCGGCTATTCGGTGAAGGAACTCCTGGGAGAGAATATCAGCGTCCTGATGCCGGAGCCGCACCGAAGCGCGCATAACGGCTTTTTGGCGCGTTATCTAGACCAGGGGGTGAAACGCATCATCGGTACGGGCCGTGAGGTTTTTGCTCAGCATAGGCTGGGACATACCTTCCCCATCTACCTGGCTATCAGTGAAGTCCGCCTGGCCGCGCAAGTCTTTTTCGCCGGCTTTATGCGCGACATCACCGAGGAAAAGCGAAACCAACTCGCCCTCAGTCGGGCGGCCGAGGCCGCGGAAGCAGCCAACCGCGCCAAGTCGGAATTCTTGTCGCGAATGAGTCACGAGCTGAGAACCCCGCTCAATGTCATCCTCGGTTACGGCCAACTGTTGAAGGAAGAAAGCGACTGCCTGGATGAAACCCATCGGGACTACATCTCCCATATCCTTAATTCCGGCTCCATGCTTCTCAGCCTGATCAACGATGTTTTGGATCTCTCCGCCATTGAAGCCGGGCGGGTCAATTTAAGCCTGGAAACCGTGTACCCCGTGGAAGCCATCGGGGAATGCCTGGATTTGAGCCGATCCTTGGGAAAACGCCTGGCGCTCCGTTTTGACTTTTCAGCTTCCCCAATTGCCAAAGGTGCTCTCATTCAAGCCGATTACACGCGACTGCGCCAGGTGTTGATGAACCTGATCTCCAATGCGGTCAAGTACAATCAAAAAAACGGCGCCGTATCGGTTCGCATGTCTCGGATGGAACCAAGACACCTGAGGATAGCCGTTTCAGATACGGGTGTCGGTATTCCCCATCAGCTGCAAGATGAGCTGTTTCGCCCGTTCCATCGCCTCGTCGGCCCGGGCGAACATATTGAAGGCACCGGCATCGGACTGGCTATCACCAAGAAACTGGTCCATCTGATGGGCGGCACGATAGGGTTCAATAGTGTGGAAGGCGAAGGGTCGACCTTCTGGATCGATTTTCCGACAATCGATGAATCGGGACACCCGCCTTCACTGCCGATTACTGAAAATGATTTTACGCTGACACCACGTCATTTCAATCACAAGGCAACGCTTCTCTATATCGAAGACAATCCCGCGAATCAACAGCTCATGATCCAGACTTTCGACCGCCTGCCGTCCGTTGAACTCTTTATCGAGGCCGGCGGTCGAGCGGGCCTGCGTCGCGCAAACGATCTGAAACCCGACGCGATCTTGCTGGATATCGACCTGCCCGACATGGACGGATTCGAGGTTTTTAAGGCCCTTCGGGAGAATACAAACACCGCATCGATTCCGGTGCTGGCTTTGACCGCCAATGCCATGCCGGGCCAGGTCGAACAAGCACGTCGCCTGGGTTTCAGCGGATATTTGACAAAACCTATCAACCTGGGAGAAGTATTGCAGGCTTTGGAGGCAGTCTTCCAAGATATTCATTGACAAGACCTTAGGAGCCGTAAATAAGCAACGCTTTAGAATCGAAAGGGAATGCCGATAACATTGAATGTTACCCGGATAGGGTAACAACGATTGGTCGCATCAATTGATTGAAGCTCCCTTCTGTTCAGATGCGGGAGGGATTGTGGAAATCAAAACCGATCACAGTTATCGGGCCGACACTTACACCCAAAACCCTTCTAATGGTTTTGCCTTTCACCTGCAAGGCACTGCGCCGGGCATCGAAACCATTTCCGCTGAATGATCTTCAGTTGGGATGTGTCGGTTATTGATCGGGGTCCTGAAACCTCA
>JAAUYB010173794.1_pt1 | contig 53688 bp, 67 predicted proteins | sample 7278071 | NCBI WGS metagenome assembly JAAUYB01 (sample SAMN14350121, study PRJNA611818) | marine sediment metagenome | isolation source: surface marine sediment (1.8m) | place: French Polynesia: Moorea | collected 2018-08
TGCTACTAACCCACCCAACTCACCAGCCTTAACATCATTAAAGTCTTTCAGTGCTTTAAGTCTAAACAAGCCTGACTCATGTTCTACTAGTTCATACTTCATACTTACCTCCCAAAATACCTATCGGTTGTTTGTTTTGGAAACTTTAATCCAATTATTGAAAGTCTCATCCCCTTTTGCACAAGGTTTATTTAAACACCACTTAGACACACGTTCTAAATCCTCTGGCTTATATCTGCCTAAGTGTCCCCAACTCCAACCGTCTGTCCAGTAAAAACGAATTGTACCATCGCATAAACCTTCTGACTGAATGTAATACACTGAAGTGATCTCACCTGGATTACACATCGCACCGTTCAAAGCAGGGACAGAGACATAGACTTGATGCTTGTAATATTCTCGTATCATTTCATACCTATAAAGTTAGATAAGACCTTAATGGTCTGCCCCGGACTCATGCCTTGTTCGATAGCATGATAGCAGTATGGTCTTAGCATCGTCTCAGAGACTTTATTATTAAGTCCAGCCTTTACAATTGAAACAAAATTATTCAGATCCATTATAGTACCTCTTCTGTTGATACCCAATCTTTACCCTCAGTCTTAAGCTTACGCATGTCTAACCAAGGCCAAGACTTAGCAATAAACGTTCTCGCCATCTCTTCTGAATAGAATGATTGCTTGAGCCAACCATTATCTTGCACCCATAAAACCACGTAAAGCTCAATTCCATGCGGTGTAGTTCGTAATAATCTAAGCATAATCTTCTCCCAACAATAGCTTTAATCTCCTCATCATCTGATATAGCCTCACGCTATCCCCTTGCCGAGAATTAGGCAGGCATCCCGTACGGCTTCCCATTGATCCTTAGTTAACTGAGTACTGGCCTCAATGACGATGTCAGCACTAAACTCATAGCAAGGCCAGACAGTCATATAGTACTCACGGTAGTTGACGTCGTACTCGATCTTAAGGTTGACTGGATCAAACATTAGGGCCAGCTCATCGATGGACAGATCAGTCTCGACCCGTCGGTCTGTGTCTAAGATTGTTACGTCAAATGTTAACATGTTACTCCCTCTTAGGCCGTGTGTAGGTCCATCCTGCTAACATTTAGCATATCGGCAGGTCGGCCAGCACCTTTATGCCTTTCTTTGTTTAGTAAAGATATCAATCACTTCTGCCCCGACAGTGCTATCTGAACCTATCGGCTCAGAGAACGTAAGGCTTAAGCTCCTTTGTTCCTATGTCTCTCGAGATTCGCATCAAACATTGATGGTTTTGATGCTCTTTCTCGCATGATTTCGAGCATTGATCGAGGTTCAGAGTGAACGAGATAACAGATTTTATTTCTGGGTGCGCCGTTTACAACATTATGGAATTCGAGTCGAGACAGCAACCTATTGTAAACCGCAGCAAGCTGCTTTTGACGGTGTGTGAGCCTCATTTTTGAAAGTGTTTTCCCGCTTCGAATTTTATTTAATTGGTACTCAGTCACCCCTTCCTTAATCAAGCGATCACGGATTTTTCTTATAAGGAAGCGTCTCTGAACGCGTAAGTCCATAATAGCTTCCCTACTGTTTTCTGAAACTAATCTAAGCATGAGCGTCTCTCTCCCGGTTATGTGTTTCAGCAGGACTTCCCCGCCGATGATATGTTTATCGACCCACCCCCCAAAAACTTGAGCCAAATGATAGAAAAACCTGTATCCCCCCAATATTAAGGGTATATTTCTTCTATTAAGAGCAGAAGGTTTCAGTGTGTCAAATAGTTGTACATCGAGGGACCTTTGGACTGAGAGTGAGGTTTCTTTTTCTCCTTTTTAGGGAGAGTCACTCACACGGGGTTGACACACGAGGGGGGAGTGGGGGCGTGGGGGGTGTGGCAAGTAAATGTCACTTTACACTTTTGGGCGGAGTTTCTAGAGGGACCTAATTTGCTTCTAGTGTATAGAATACGCCCTCATAATGCACTCTAGGGCTTCTGAGAGGATGTTAAAAAAGGAGTGCTAGTGTGCGAACAGGGGCAATTTAAGCTCTGAGAGTTTTTGTGTTTTATTTATTTGTTTATCGGAGGCTTATACGATTTGTTTTACATATTAATAGAAAGGGACGGAGGCAAGTGTTGGTCATTATGTAGGGTCCAGAAAACTACATGAGGTTCGCGTGACCCAATAAAAAGACCCATTCGAATCTCTTCAAATGGGCCTAACTTAGGTAAGGAGGTAAACCTAAGTACATACTGTATTCGCGTGTTACCTAGATACTATGTATACCACTGTCGAGCATACTAGTTGCTGTTTGTTTATAATTTAACAATAGTACCGTTTATGCGGGGGGTGAGAAGCAGGGTTTTGGGTACTTATGTATATCTAAAGTACCTTCTGTTTTCTTATATAGTAGTTCTGTAGACCCTGTCAAGTACTTTTTTCAAAACAATTAAAAATAAATAGCTTGACATGACATAAACTTACATTATACTGGTTCACTGGAGGCTACCAATGAGCCGCAAACAAAGGCTAAACCCATCTAAATTACTAGTTCTGTTCTTATATGGGGATTACCCATACATGGAAGTTGATAGAAGATCTAGTCTTAGAAAGATTAAGATCCAAGTAGGCAACTTCGCTAAGCTCATGAGAGTCAGAGCAAACCACATTGTAGAGTACATTCAGTGGTTGGAAGAGATGGGGTTTTTAACTGTAGTAGAACTAAACAAAAAACAAGCTAAGCTTATCGTAGAAAAGCCTGTACTGTTTAGGAGTGCCGATGAATAATGAAATAGAAATATCTTTTCAAATAAGAGAGGATATGAGGGTATGTAAGACTAGGTTTTGGAATGCTATGCAGATCAATCCTATGTGTGACCCTGACCATGTGACTCTTGCTGCAGCACTGCAGTTAACTAATGAAAAAAAGCTTAAGGCTTGGTGGGAAAAGCCTGGGTTTTCTAAATGGTTTTCTACTGAAGATGAGTTTGAAACTAAAGTTTCTGTATCTAAGTTCACTGCTATAGATACTTTGGTTGATGTAATGATGAATCCTGACTCAGCTGCTTCAGCTAGAGTAGCAGCAGCTAAGCAGATTCTAGACTTTTCTTTGAAGCTTGAAAAACCAGACGATAAACTTGAAGAGATGCTCAAAAAGATTACTGGTGCTTCTAGTGCGGAAGACCTAAAAAAGTACTTATCTTAATGTTTGTAATTATTTGTGGAAAAAAAGTACCCATCATACTCAAGTCTGGCAGAGCTATGAAAAACACTTTAGGTGAGTTTTGTACAGAAACTGAAGAGATTAGTATTAAACAATCTACTCCTAAAGAGCTTCGTAGAAGAACCTTGTCACATGAGTGTTTCCATGCCTTTCTTCATTTTACAGGTTACGCTTACTTACTTGATGACATATCTGCTAACTGTGAAGAAGCTTTAACCAGAGCCTTTGATTCAGGTATGGGTAATATGCTACGTTATCCTAAAGACGTAGAGGAGTGGATTAATGCTTGATTACGGAGAAGTCTGTAAGATATTTGAAGAATGTCCAACAGGCGCTAGTACTGAATCCAAGATCTTCAATGTTGAAGCGGACGGTCTCCTCTTAACACTGTTTGTAGAAAGTATCTCAGGGACTCTAGATGTAAATGTATATACATTAATTAAAGAGGGTCAAGAGAAACTAATAGATTCTTTTCCTCAAATTTCAGCTCCTACCTCAGCCTTAATCCTACGTAAACAAGTCGAAGTACACAATCACATTAGAGTAGAAGTAATTACATCTGATGCGGTTAAGTACAACATGTGGGCTAAAGGAGTTAGCTCAGGTGCATCGTCTGTAAGAATCGAAGGTGCAGATAACTGGGAAGTTTCTAAGGTTACGGTCTCTATGACTACCAATACTATTATCATTCCAGCTGAACTAGAAGATAGATCTGGTATAGCCATTAGGAATACGGACTTTGCAGATGATGCTAACATACTATATGTAGCTGAATCAGAGGCTAAGCTAGACGCAGGAGCTGGTTATCCAGTTCTATCAGGAGAGGCTTTACAGATAGATGTAAAGGCAGGTAATGTAATTTATGGGCTCTACTCTAATGCAGACGGACCTGTAAACATAATACAAACAGGAGGTTAAGTTGGCTAACATTGGAGCTACGTCTGCATCTGCTAGATCAGCATCCGTTACTGACTATTCTATTAGTAATGTAAGCGTGACTAGTGCAGCAGAAGAGACGGTAGTATTACCAGCTAGTACACGTAGGTTTGAGATACGAATGCGAGATTTATCAGAATTTGAAGTAAGAAGGACCGCAGCCGCCGCAGACTACTTAACTATACCCTGTGGCAATTCGTTTGATGATGAAGTGCTCAATCCTAATGCTTCATTTACATTCTATATTACTCCTGCAGTGACTGGGGTTTTAGAAATATTATCATGGACTTGACTTTTCAAGATTATCATATATTCTATAGCTACGCCCTAGTGCGTGTATATCATGATATAAAAGGATAATAAAATGGCCAAGTTAGCTAACTGTTTTAATTCTACGATTGGTAAGGGAGATGAGATTAAGTCTTTCCTTGCTGCAAACGACAATGGACTACTGACTTCTACAGTCACTGGTCCTAAAACAGCTCTCGATGTTCATATCGCTGGCTCTGACATTAACATTGATGTTGCTTTGGATGGTGTCTACGATGGTGTAGGTAACACTGATCCAGACAATGTTGGTGCTATCTTTCATGTACGAGCTGCTGCTCCTGGTGATACAGACCAGACGTTCCGTTCTACTGGGGGACAGTTGGGTGATGTACTAGCTGCAGCCGCTGCTAACATCTTTGCTTTGGATACCAACGCATTCTTGATGGGATTTGATGGTACTGATTACCAACAAGTTGCAGTAGATACAGATGGTAACCTTCAGGTTGACATTGCAGGACTCACCCTTACTACTAAGGGAGATGCCCTTAAGACTATCGATACTTACTCTGGTATTGCTACTGCTCAAGGTTCTGCTCCTTCTGCTGGTTCCCCCACTGAGACTGCGATTACTAAAGGCACAGACCAGGGTCGTATCCGTATCCAAAACACTGGAGATGAGACTCTTTACATAGGACCTACTGGTGTGACAGCTTCTACAGGCTACCCAGTACCTTCTTGTGCTGAGATTGATCTTGAGCTCTGTGAAGATCTATACGTAATTGCAGATGCTAACGAAGCTATCGCTTGGTCTACTCTACAGTTGACTGTGTAAGATAAGTAAACAAAAAAGGAGGTATAAGTGAAAATAGAAGAACACGATACGCAAGCAGCGCAAGCACTCCAAATGCTCATCAATAAAAATCTGATACTTAAAGACCTGGAGCCTACGGATCTTGTTGCTGCGGCTAAGACGCTTGAGTGGGCTTCTAGTCTTAGAGTAAGAATGAAAAAATCTTATGATGAGGTTAGTAAGCCTACTCAAGTAAAGCCAGTAGAGCCGATGTCTAAGAAGACCAAAAAGGCGGTAAAGCGTGCCCCTGCTAAAGGATAAAAACGATAGTATTACTGGGGCTACTGACGGTACTCTTATTGGTAATGTTGGAGACTCACTAAAGGTAAATGTTACTGGGGGTTCTGTAAACCCAGCACCAAGTGTTACCTTAGTAGAATCAACTGAGTACTTAGCTGAGTCTGGTGGTAATAAATCAATGGATGTGAATGGTTCTAGTACTCCTCGAGTATTCTTCGCAGAAGTTCCAGTAGGTCAAACCTGGTACATACATTCTGTGATGTTCTATTTTACAGATGGAAGTATTGATGATCGAAATGATTTTGGTAATATTAGTGGCGGTCTTAGCAATGGACTCCTAACAGAGTTTGAAATTAGCTCAACAGATTATCCTCATTCAAACATTCAAAATAACATGGAACTGGGCTTAGTGTTTGAAACAACTAATGATGGTGGAGATGCTAATAATACATTAGCTGCAGATGATCCTGCCTGGTTTGGTGAGGCTCGCTTCAAAGAAGTAGTTTGCTTACAAGCAGGAGATAGGATTAAGACTACCGTACGAGATAATCTTAATCCTCTAACCGATCAGCGTATGGCCGTTAGGTTTTGGAGGGCTATCTAATGTCAAAAAGCGTTAGTTGGACAGCACTAAAAGAAAGACAAGCAAGACTTCAATTACCATTTGATTGGATTGAAGAACCCACGTACTACCGTGTAGTTATAGCAGATTTTTCTAGTCCTTTTTTTACTAGGCTTGAAAAAGATGTGTCTGATCCTGACACATTAGATTTTGAGAATAACTTTAAAAATAATCCCCAAACTATTGGAGATTCTAATCAGAGAATTAATGTAACCTCTACATTAGAAAATATCACAGTAGACTCTTTTCCTTGTCCCTCGATTGTTGGGACTAAATGGCGTTCTGAACTTAGTACTTCTGATATTACTCTTTCTACCTCAAGCTTTACTCAGTTAAAGTCAGTCAGTGGCTCAGGTATGCTGAAGGCTTTTATTCTAGACTTCACTTCTGATCGTGTGGACATTCGTTTAACTATTGATGGACAAAATGTATTTACAATAGACTTTGATGATCTAGAAGGAATGTTTCCTGGAGGAGGGTCTGATGGTGGACCTTCTGATGAATGTATCATGTGGACTAGGACTGGTAGTAGGTTTACTTTCTGTCCACCTTGTGGACTTTCCTTTAGTTCTAACTTTACTATCTCTGCTAAGGGAGAAACTAATAACAGAAGGTTAGATAAAATGCTCACTCATTACTGTATAAATTAGGATCTTAGATGAAACGAATACATAACTGGGATGAGTTTAAAAAATACCTAGACAAAGGACTTTCTCCCCAAGAAGTCAAGGATGATGAGAATGAAGATCAGACTTGGCTCTACGTTACAGACGGTTATTTGCAATTTGGCATTAGATTGTATGACGGTACAACATACTCTGATCCTTCAACTGAGTGGACAGACTACGTAAATAACTATCAATCCAACGCTAATCAAAACCTTAACGAACGCACACCCTTTGCAGCAAAACGCCATTCAAACGGTAAGAAGCTATTTAGAAGAGTACACGGTTTTAAGTTAGATCTAGATGGAACATTAAACCAACAAAACGTAACATTTACTATACCCTATGTATCTTGTTTGATGACTGCTGCGGAAATCGTAGATGCTGTAGCTGGAGATCACATTAACTTCAAGATACTGGATTCCACAACAGGACTTGTCACAACTGTTCCTAATTATACTCTTAATCAGTTTGGATTTAATGTGTACCCTGCTCCAAAATTTCATCAAGAAATTTCAGAGTATGACTCAGAGCTCTTTGGAACACTTCAAGTCTGCGTTGAGTATACTCCTGTAAATACAGTGATGAGGTCTGTCTACTTTAATCTAGTTTTACATGAGTTAGTATGAGAACTTTAAAGATACAATTTACTAGACCAAGAGCGTGGCTTAAACCTATGTCTTGGCTTATCAGATTGTTTCAAAGAACACCTTACTCTCATGTAAGGTTTTGTTGGATTAGCAGTACCGGTATAGAGGTAATTTATGAGGCATCTGGCTCAAATGTTAAGTTTATAGGCCCTTTAGCTGCTAAAGAAAACCCAATTACCGTTATAGAGGAATTTTCATTTGAACTAGATCAGGCCGAGTACCGGAACCTGATCAAGTCCTGCATGACATATGCAGGTATTTCTTATAGTATTCCTCAAATAATTAGTATAGGATTGATGCAGCTGGGTTTATGTAAGAACTGCTTAGCTAGAGATCATGAGTACGCTCAGGTATGTTCTGAACTTGTTATACGAGTTTTGAAAGACCTAAACATTAATTTAGAATTAGATCCAGACACTGCTGGGCCTAAAGAAGTATACAAAGCATTAGAGGAATGGTTTAATGGTGACTCGCACGAAAGAGTATGATCTTAAGGTCGGAGATGAACGACAGATCAAAATTATCGACATTGAAGCTCCAGTAAGATTCTTAGTAGAGTCTGGGACTTTTACATACGAAGTTCTACTTAATGACCAGCAAGTGGCAGCTCCTGCAGCTGTAGCTTCTGGTGTTGTAACTGCACCTGGAGGAGCTTGGGGTTCAGAAATTAGGATAGCATGTACTGGTGCAGGCAAGCTACACGTAGCACACACAGGTTAATATGACAAGAGTTAAGGACGTTCTTAGAGCAGCAGCAAAGGCTAAGCTAGATGCGCTTAAGCTTGAGAAATGCTTTGATCCTAACGACTTAGACTCTAGGCCCAATGAAGCTCAAACTAAGTTTCATCAAGACGCAGAACATATTAAGTTTCGTTATCTCATTGGAGGTAACGGTTCAGGAAAGTCACAGACAGGTGGGCGTGAACTAACCTGGCTGATTAACGATACTCACCCATATTGGGATATGCCTGAATCTTGGAAGGGCCGCCCTCTTCAGATACTCGTAATTGGTAAGTCTCGAAGTATTATCGAAAATGAGCTTTGGGATAAAAAGATCAAGCCCTTGCTTAATAAAGCAGACTGGAGAGAAAATAGATCTGCTAATACATTAGGTTATGTAGAGCATCGTGGCTTAGGCCATAAGATTATCTTCTTATCTCACGCAGATGGTTCAAGAAAGTCTATTGATAACCTACAGGCCTATGATGCAGATATAGTTTGGGTAGACGAAATGCCTGCTAAACAAGAAGTACTTGAAGAGACACAAAGACGTACTCGTAGAGAAGGTACTCTGTGGTTTGCTACGTTTACCCCGAAGTCTGTCAGTATCAAAATTCGTAAACAAGTAGATGCAGCTAAAGAACCTGTAGCTAAACGCTATAAAATGAGTCGCTTGGATGTTCCAGGAGTAGACAAAGAAAGAGAATTGTTAGCCCTAGAGGGTCAGTCTGAGTCCCAGAAGCGCACTATTTTGTTTGGAGATTGGGCTGTAGGGGATGAGCATGTATTTAATTTTGATGCTGATTTTATGCTCACTGATCTGCCCGAAGATTACTCTAGAAAATGGAGACATGTAGAGTGTGTAGATCCAGGCTCTAACAGAGGCGGGTTTACTATCTGGGCTGAGCATCCTAAGACCTTTATCTGGTACTGCATACATGCCGAGTACATAGATGGTCTAAGAGACCCGGTTGCATTCTATCAACGCTGTCAAGAACTTACTAAACCCTACAGGATCGTACGTAGGATCTGTGATCCAGCATCTACATCACACTTAGGGCATGCTGCAGCAGAAGAGTGCACTCCTCCCTACATGTCACCGTACGCTAAGAATCAGGGTAGAAAAAATGAACTAATTAAGAATTTCCAATCAGCTTTATCCGCAGGTACTATAAAGCTGGTGGAAAATCGCTGCTCAGAATTTATAGATGAACTACAGAATGCTCAGTGGAACTCTGCAGGATCTAAGATAGTTAACTCTCATGCTTATCATTTAGCTGATTGTGGACAATATTTTGTTGACTTAATACCAAAACCAGTAGATAGTCCTATTGGAAAAACTAGAGATGAATACATACTAGAGCAAGATGACAAACGTAGAGCACAAGAAGCTGTAATGTATCAGAAGCAACAAAAGAAAATGAGTAAGAAACAGTCTTACCAAGTGCTTCGAAGATTACAAACAGGTAGGAGATTTAGATGATCACATTTATAGCCATTCAGACTATACTTGTCCCTATCTTAGGTCTTATCTGGATGGGTATGATAAGAGAAACTCGTAAACGTGAACAGCTATATTATGCTGCAGTAGAAACTGTAAGAATTACTAGAGGTTACCGTGGGTAGTATGAAGCTTGCTATACATTTAGAAGTTCCAACTGAACAAGAAGAATATAGTCTAGAAGACCGCATAGAAGACTGTATGGAAAGAGTTGAGTTTGGTACAGATCCTGAAGCTTATATGTTTTTACGTAAAGTAAATAATCATTTAGCTAATAAATTTAACTGTGGAAAATGCTCTGAAAGAGGTAGGCAGATTCTGTCTAAACTAACTCCTTTTATGGCTAAGCATGGCTTACATGATCCTCGTGGGGTAACCTTAGCTGAAGGCCTACTGACTAATCCAGACTATCGTAAAGAGAGAGATGATGATTAACCTTAAACCCTGGGACTCTCAAACAGCACAAAAGGAACTGTCTAAAAGATTAAGAGAAGCTACTACGTATCGAACTAGGTTTGAGTACCATTGGGAAAAAGCTGAACAATTAATGTTTGATGCTGAGGGTAACTTTCGCTCTACATCAGTAAATTCTTCCCCAGAGTATGGGTCTTACCTTGAAAATTCTGGTCTTGATACTGCTCAGGTCAATCAGAATTCAGCCTATGCTTTCAAGAATCTCCGCTATATCCACTCACAAATGTCTGCTAACCCCCCAACGGTACTAGCAGAGCCTACCACTTCAGACCCGGACGATCGGTTAGCTGCAATGGCTGCTGATCGTCTGGTCACTCACGGACGTACTAAATACAATATGGCTAATGAAATAGACAAGCTATCTAATCATGCGCTTATCTATGGTACTGGATATTTGATGGAAACCTGGGACTCCACTATTGGTGCGATTCTTGGTAAAACAGAAGACGGAAAAGTAAAGCTTGAAGGTGACATTAGGATCAAGTGTCCTAGTATTTGGGACATATACCTAGACCAACATGCAGAAGAGAATCGAGAAGTTAGATACTTCTTTCATCGTTTCTATATGCCACTAGAAGCAGCTCAGGGTAAATGGCCTGAATACCACAGTATTCTAGAAGAAGTTGCTATTGAAGACAATAGTAATGACTACAGGCCAGACTCTGCTATTACAGAACATAGGCCAGGTAAAGAGGTAGAGCTCTATGCATACTGGGAAAGAGGTTTACCAGAAAACGGATACGATGGAAGATATGCTATTCATCTAAAAGATGGGCGAGTACTGGGTAAAGTAGAGCCTAACCCCCACAGATTCTTAGCTTCAGAGACTGTTCGTAGAGTCAAAAAGGATCTGCCCACCGCTACAGAACAAGAAATTCAAGAAGTCCTAGACAGTATTCCTCAAAGAGCTGAACTGCCTTTACATATTCTTACTGATATAGATATACCTCAGTCTGTATATGGAAAGTCCACATTAGATTATGTAGTACCAATTCAAGATAATTTGAATAGATTGATGCTTACTGCTTTAGATAACGCAGCTGCACATGCTGCAGTACAACTTATTTTACCTGCAGGATCTGAGGTAGCAGACGGATCATTAGTCAATACTCCCATGAATATTGTCAAAATATCAGGTGCTCAAGGTCCTTTTCACTTAAACATGCCCCAGCTTTTGGGTGACTTAGCTCCTATGATGGATCGTGAAATCCAACAAATCAATGATATTATGGGTGTAAATGACTCGATGTTTGGGCAGATGCAAAGAGAAACTGCAAATGCTACACTTCAGTCAGCGGCTGCTCAGGGTTCTATGATTCGTCGTAGATTATTTAATAAATACACAGATGTGGTAGAAGACATCTATACTCAGTTTCTTAAGCTAGTGCGTAAGCACATGGATCTAGATAGACTTTATCATTTGATCGGTAGGGAACATCCTCTAGAAGCAGCTGAAGTAAAGACTATGGATTTAGATGGTGGGTATGATTTAAAGGTAACCTTTGGAGCAAGCTTTTCATTAGATCCTATCACTCGTAGGGATGAGATTGCTAGGAATATGCCTCTATTTAAAGAAGCTGGGGTACCCTCTAATATTATCCTTGAAATGATGCAATTATCTGAGCTTCGTGGACTATATGATAGAAATAAAGTAGCCAGAGAGCGCCAACAAGAGGTATTCGATGAGATGGTAGCTACAGGAGTTTACATTCCTCCAGAAGAAAATGAAGACCATACAAACATGTTAGCAGCTTCTCTAGAATACATTATGACTAGAGAATATAAGGACTTACCCGAAGAAGCTCAGGTTAATATTAATGCTCATATTAATGAACGTAAGCAGTTAGCGGCTAATATACAAAATACTGGTACAGCTCAACCCCCTCCTGTAAGTTTTTAAATAAAAAGCTTGACATACAAATTTATTAGCCTATAGTGTACTAGACCACACTTGCCGACTTCGGTCGGTTTCTCTTTTGAGAATCATTCCGGTACTATCTGAAAGTGCAGATACATCAAAAAAACTAGGAGAGTTAAAGAATGTCTATGCCAGACAACACAGCAGGAACACTAGATACACCTGTACCCTCGTCAGAAGACGTCTTCGCAGAAGCGTTTGCTCAAGCGAGTGGTGTAGTTAACTCTGAACCTGTAGACGCAGTGCTACCTCAGGATACTTCTTCTGAGCCAGAAGTCACTGAAGAAGCAGAGGATGAGATAGCCGAACCTGATACTGAGGACCAACTTTCAGAGGACTCTGAGAATTCTGATGAAGAACTTTCAGAAACAACTCAGGAGGTACTGGTCAAAGGTAAAGATGGTAAACGGAGAAAGATAAAGGTAGACTTTTCTGATAAAGACAAACTTGTCAAATACGTTCAGAAAGCTGCAAACGCAACTCGTCTACAGTCTGAAAGGGATGCTGCTCTAGCACGTATCGAAAAGCTCCAAGAGTCTGAGTCTGCTATTTCTAACCTACAAAGCATTGTCGATGAGAGGGGCTTTGAGGGTTTGATTGATCAACTAAATGTTGATAATGGTGGGTATGAAGCTTGGATTAAAAGCAAATTAGATCGTCATGAGCAACGGCAACATGCTTCAGAAGATGAGATACGTTATTTAGATGAGCAAGAGAAGAATGCTGCACTCCAGCGTCGACTTGATCTGATCGAGCAGCGACAAATTGAACGTGAAGAGCGTGTCAGTCAGGAAACAGAACAAGCTGAATTAGATCGAAAAGCCTCTGAGGTTAATCCAATCTACTTTAAGTATTCCTTTGATGGTAAACTTGGAGATTCGGTTGTAGAGCAACGTCATAATAAGGCTATGTATCGAGAAGTAATGGAACGCTTGGATGAGCTAGCAGATAATGATGTCAAGATTACTAAGGCTGTAATTGAAAAAGAATTTAAGTCTTATGTACAACCCTTCATGAAAAGTATCAATAAGAAGGTTAGACAGAATATATCTAAGGCTCTAGACAGAAAGAAGAAAGAGGCTACAACTCATGCTCAAGCTGAGATGAGAAAAGCCTCAAACACAACTCCATCCGATGAGCATTGGGTTAAATCACTAACAAATCAATGGCTTAGCGGAAAACTTAAAGGTTAATACTAATGGCTATTCTTAACGTATCAGATCTCGATCTGGGTACATTCCTCCAGATCATCTACTCTAAGGGTATTTATCATCAGACCAGCCGCGATTACAGTGACTGGGAAATGATTAAGATGAACAATGTAAAGATTGCTCCAGGACGTCAATACGACTTCCAGCTGTCTACCAGTCTTGCACCTGCCTCTACTCAGCGTCGTAATCCAGGTTCTGCTAACCGACGCTTCCCTCGTGGATTCCGCATCCAACAGGATGAATTCTCAGCTAAGTTCAAAGAAATCCAAACTACTATCGAAGTAGACGGACAGCTTTTAGCACGTGCTGCTGAAACTCCTCAAAAGTATGCTGAAGTCTGGGCTACTCAGGCTGAACTATCTTTGGATGGTGCTCGTCGTGTTATGGCATCAGAACTCTACCGTGATGGTACTGGTGCTTTGGGTCATGTTGGAGCAGCTGCTGTAGCTCCTGCTTCTTCTACTGATGGTCTTCGTCGTGAGTTTACTCTTAATAATGATCGTTCTGCTGCTAACACTCTAAGCTATGCTGGGTGGTTTGAGCTTGACGATATTGTTGTCCTTAAAACTCGTGCTGGTGCAGCTTCTGCTACTGACATTACTAACGGTGCACAGACTCTTACTTACTGGAAGATTGTTTCTATCGATGAGCGTGCGAACACTGTACTGGCTGAAGGTCTTGACGCAGAGTTTGAATCAGTAGTCGCTACTGGTGCAACTTTGACTGTTGAGCCACCTGCAGGAGAGGTCTTCTACCGATTTGACCAGGAAGTCTTCCCTGATCTTGATAGTTCTTTTGATTACGGTGACGTATCAACTCCTATCGTAGGTCTTGAAGGTCTTGCTGCTGATGATGGTCGTTTGGTTCACGGCATGAGTCTTGAAGGTGCTTTGGCTGGATCACGAGTTGATGCTGGTGGACAGTCTATCGATGTTAAGTTCATCGAGCAAGTACTAAACAGAGGTAAGCGTCGTACTGGTAAAGATCGTTACGACTGGAAAAAGCTTTGCACTTCTTATCAGACTCGTTCTGCTCTTATCGAGTCTAAAGAATCAGATCGTCGTTTTGTTGCAGTAACTGATAATGCTCGTGGTTCTGCTGAGTTCAACTACGTACACGGAAAAGATCAGCTTCGACTGACTACTTCTGAGTACATTCCTGAAGACGCTCTTTGGATCTTGCCAGAAGTTAAAGGCTCTGGTGATAAGGTTCTTGAGTACGTTGGTGATGAGATGAAAGTTGCGAAGTACGGTAACATGCCGGACTTCCACTTCAAGCACAACACTGATGGTGAGCGTGTTGACGTTGTTGAGCAGCACATGAGAGGTGTTAACTTGCTTCTTTGTAAGCATCCAGCATCTATCTTGTCTGTTACCAACTTCCGTAACCAATAAGAATATTTACTCGAGTATTTCGGTACTCGAGTAATGTTCTTACTAGAAAGGATATAATAATGCCTAAAGCCGTTGCTCGTACTGAGCCAGGCCGCACTGCTAACAGCCGAGAAGCACTTAGTTCTGCTACTCAATTGTCTGGCTTTGGTGTACGTTTGGCTAAGTTTACGTATCGCTTTTCAGCTGATGGTGCTGCAGATTTTGCTTCAAACTATGAACTACCAGAAGCTTGTGTAATCACAGCTATAGGTGTTCATTCTGAAGCTGGAGTTACTGGAGCTACTGATGCTGTAGTTACTGCTGGTGGAGTTGCTATTACTGGTGCAGTTGATCTTTCAGTTACAGGTGCGCAGGCTCCTGCTGTTGCATCTGCTACTGAGTCGGGGGAACTTGGACTAGACTTTACTGCTGCTCCTACTGCTGGTGAGTGTACTGTCGCTGTAGCATACATCGATTTGTCAGAACTACGTTAATCTAGACCTAGGTCTTTGTAACTTGAAGACCTAGGCTCTAGCTTCCTAAGGTTAAGTTTTGGCTTCTTTGACCAGAAATCTTAAGTTACGTCTATCTGATGATTTGACAATAGACGCTCGATTCAATCTTGAGAGGATTGATCAATTAGGTTCGGTCTTTCCTATCTCAGATAGTGATCAGACTATCACCTCCTCTGGTGATATAAGGTTAGAACCAGGTACAGATAATGTATTTGCTCCTAATCTACAATTATCTGGGGACTTAATCATAGAAGCAGGTGCTTTTACTACAAGACTACGCACTGCTACTCAAGCAGCTAATTTAACTCTAGTTCTACCTCCTGATGCTGGTTCTGTAGGACAATTCTTATCTACAGATGGAAATGGTACTACAACTTGGGCGGACCCTCCTACATCTAACTTTTCTACTCTTAACGATACTAATTTCACTAATCTAGTTGCTACAGAGTTTGCTCAGTTTGATGGTACGAATTGGGTTAATGTGTCCCTACCAAACGCTAGACAAGCCAATGCGTTTACTTGGGAACCAATTGATGGAGTAGTTAAAACAATTACTCATAACTTTAATACAAGTAACTATACAGTGCAAATCTATGATACTGAAACATCTAACGAAGTGTTTGTAGAAAGTCTTGACAAGTCAGACCCAAATACTTTAGTATTATCAGCACGTAAGCCTCTCGGGGCAGACTATATAGTACACTTAATACAATCACAGTAAGGATAGAAAATGGCACTAGAGGGACTTAAGTTTAATGCTTCAGTACGGGCTGCTGGTAAACTCTTTTCTGAAGAGTCTTCTTGGCAAGAGCCTGTACTAGCAATTCAAACAAATGCTACACTTGATCCAGGAGCTTCTCCTGCCACTGGTGCACGTTACATTCTTACCGCAACTGGAGCTTTGAATGCTAACTTTGGCAGTATTACTGGGGTTGGTGATGATGATATCGTAGAGTACGATGGATCAGCTTTTGTTGTAGTTTGGGATGCTTCTGCTAACACTTCAGGTGCTCAATGCTACAATGAAGATACAAACGCTTTTGTATCATATGATGAAACATCCTGGTCTGCTCCATCTTCTCCAGATGGTGGTGATGGTGTTACGTTCAACGGTGGTTCAAACCGTTATGATCTTGATCTTGCAACTAGTTCTGGTCTGGAACTAACTGCAGCTGATGGTACTGGTGAGCTACAGATTGCTGCTGATGGGGTCACAGAAGCACGCATTGCAGACGGAGCTGTTACTACTGATAAGCTTGGAGCCGCAGCTGTAACTGATGCTAAAGTAGCGTCTGGAATTGATGCTGCTAAACTTTCTGCTGGATCAGTATCTAACACTGAATTCGATTTTCTCGATGGTGTTACTTCTGCTATTCAGACTCAGCTAGACGCTAAGCAAGAAACTTCTGAGAAGGGTGTGGCTAACGGTTATGCTTCTTTGGATGCTACTGGTAAACTCCCAGCATCTCAATTGCCTACCTCTGCCCAGGAGTACAAAGGAGCATGGGATGCTTCTACTAACACTCCTACTCTTGCTAATGGTACTGGTACTAATGGTGACCTCTACCGAGTGTCTGCTGCAGGATCTGTAGACTTTGGTGCAGGGTCTATCAGCTTTGTAGCTGGTGATGTTGTTATCTACAATGGTACAATTTGGGAAAAAGTTCCAGGGGATGATCAGGTACTCTCTGTTAATGGTGCAACTGGTGCTGTAACTGTTAATGCTATTAATGAGTTGACTGGGGACGTAACTGCTGGGCCAGCTTCTGGTTCTGCTTCTGCTGCAGCTACTATATCTGCTTTGGCTGTAACTGAAGGTAAGATTGCAGACGATGCTGTTACTTCAGGTAAACTTGCTACAGACGCAGTTGGTGCAGATGCTCTTGATTTTGCTGGTACTAATCTTCGCTCAGGTGTAGTTACTGACTCATTTCCATCTCTATCTAGAACCTTTACACATAACTGGGCTACTCAGGATGTTGATGTACAGGTTTATGATACAGTTACTGGTGAAACTTGCTGGTCAGAAGTGACACGAGCTTCAAACTCTGTTAGTATTACTGTGAATCAAACTCCAGCTAATCCGCTGCGAGTTATGTTGGCTGAGCGTGGAGCACAGACTACTATCACAGTTAGCTAATAAATTAGGGTATTAGATGAAAATACTTGCGACAATCCGAGAATTCTCAAGTCTCATATTCAATAAACCTAACGGTGATGATGTTGAGCTAAAGCCTTCTAGTAAGACAGTAGCTGATGCTGAAGCTAACATAATTCTTAATGTTCCTGATGATCTAGACGCTAATCGAACTGTATCAAATACTGATACGTTTACTCTTAATGAGTCTACTCAAGCTCTTACAAACAAGACTATAGATGCTGATTCTAATACTATTTCTAATATTGATAACGATGAGATTAAAGCTGCTGCTGCTATCGCTCTTAATAAACTAGCTGCTGTAACTGCTGATAGAGCTTTACTCTCAGATGCATCAGGCTTTGTGTCTGCTTCTACTGTAACTAATGTAGAGCTAGGCCATCTGTCTGGTGTAACCTCTAGTATACAATCACAATTAAACGCTAAAGTAGATACTCCTGTTGTTAATGCTGATGTTGATGCTTCTGCTGCTATTGCTTTATCTAAACTTGCTGCTGTGACTGCGAGTCGGGCCCTCGTCTCTGATGGGTCCGGCTTCGTGTCACCCAGCTCTGTTACTGCTACTGAGTTAGGACACTTATCTGGTGTAACTTCTAGTTTGCAAACTCAACTAGACAGTAAACAACCTGATGTAGTTACTACTGAAGGTGACATAGTCTTAGGGGATGGGTCTGGAGATGCTGCTAGATTAGGTATTGGAGCTAGCGGTTTTGTACTAACATCGGATGGAACTACTGCATCTTGGGTAGCACCATCAGGTGGAGGTAATGTCTCTACTACCACTATCGCTGATAATGCCTTAGTTAGAGGCGATGGCGGTGGTACTAGTATTCAGGACTCTAGTATCCTAATCGATGATTCAGATAACATTACAGGCGCTAATAGCCTAACAACTGTAGCTGATATTCAAGCAGGTGGGGAGTTCTTCTCTTCTTTTGGAGTAGAGACTAGTCCTTCTTATTCCTTCACGGGACGTACCAACGATGGAATGTTTAGTAATGCTGCTGGTAGTTTAGGTTTTGCTGCTGGTGGTACTAGAATCGCTACTCTAAGCAGCGATGGTCGAGTAGCCCTAGATAATACTAATGGTTCTGCATTCTTAGCTACAGACAGCACTTCTGCTAGTTTACCTGGCTTTTCTTTCAATAATGATACAGATACAGGTATGTATCGTGCGGGGGCTAACACCATAGGATGGGCTACTGGTGGAACTGAAAGATTTACTCTTAGTTCTACTGGTACTTTCGCTATGGACGGTACGAATGGGGGAGTAATTAGAGGTGTTGATGGCACTTCTGGTAGCCCTTCATTTGCATTTACTAATGATGTAGATACTGGAATCTTCTTAAACTCTGATGGTGTGATAGGTGTTACAGCCGCAGCAACTCGAGTGGCTACCATTGCGAGTAATGGTAGAATCGCACTAGATAATACTAATGGTTCTGCATTTTTAGCTACAGACAGCACTTCTGCTGCTCTTCCTGGATTCTCTTTTAACAATGATACTGACACAGGTGTCTACCGTGCTGCTGATAATACTATAGGATTTGCTACTAATGGTCTAGAAAGAACCAGGATAGACTCTGCTGGTAATATTATTATGAGCAGCGCTAACGGAGGGTCTTTGGGACTACCCGATGGTACAGCTGCTAATCCTACTATGACCTTTACAGATGACAGTGATTTAGGGATATTTAGAAACTCTGCTGATACTTTAGGATTTTCTGCTAATGGAGTACGGGTTGCTACTCTAGGTAGTAATGGTCGGCTGGGTCTTGATAACACTAATGGTTCTGCCTTTTTAGCCACAGACGGTAATACTCCTTCTCTCCCTGGTTTTTCATTTAACAATGATACAGATACTGGTATGTACCGCTCAGCAGCTAACACTCTAGCGTTTGCTACTGGAGGAACTTCGAATGTCTCTATCGACAGTGGCGGTCTGCTAACCTCTCTTCAGGGCATTGTAGTTAACTCAGGGGGTGCAACCCTAGACCAATATGAAGAAACTACAGGCTCTTTAGGAGGAGGCTTTACTAGTGGTACTTACATTTTTACTAGGGTAGGTAGAGTCGTAACATTGACTCTCATAGGACCTATGGATAACTTTGTAGGTGGTGTTATTTCTATTGCTTGGAATGGAGGAGTACCTTCTACTTATCGCCCTTCAACTACAGCACTACAATGCTCTCATATAGATGGCAGTAAAGCAATTATGATTGAAGTCTCTTCAGGCGGTAACCTAGTAGTTAGGTTTAGAGACAGCAGTTTTGCTGCTACTACCTCAAACGGAACAACTGGAACAATTTCAATTACTTATAATGTTTAAGGAACATCATGGCTTTACAACTATCTAAAGAACTTGCTACAGGGCAGTCGGGAGATTACTGGAAAGTGTCTCGAGTAGAAATGCAGTATGGTTTATCTGGTGGGACTTGCACGATTGAAGTGTGTCTATTTAAAGACTCTGCTGCTAGAAGCTCTGCTAAATCGGAAATGGAACGAACTAAATACGTACTTTCTGGTGCTGATTTTGACACTTGGTTTGCGGAAACACTGCTAGACGATGCTGATAAAACCCCAAGAGAAAGAGCTTATGAGTACCTTAAAACCCATGCAGACTTCTCAGGAGCCGCAAACGCATAACTTCTATTGTCCTAGGTGTTTAGCTACATCTAGATTTGAGAAGTTTCGTTTCTTTTTCAAATGTAAAGTATGCGAGTATAAACTGTGGAAAAGCAACTAGACGAGATTAAAAATAAGCTTAATCGAATAGATGAAAAGCTAGATGTTTTTTGTACTCAGCAAGTAAAAAATTCTACAGACATTATGTGGGTAAAAAGAGCTGGTATTGTATTAGTTTCTTTAGTATCATTTCTAGGTACTCAGTTATATACTGAGATTACTAATAGTAAACAACCAATCATTATAAAGGATGAAGACGATGGCCAAAAAGTACGGAGATCTAAAAGCTCCAAAAGACATGGAGCTAGAAGATGAGCTTGACATGGACATGTCGGAAGATATGGACATGATGGACGAACCAATGGATGATGTATCAGAAATGGATGCAGCATACGAAGACATGATTGCTGAACTAGAAGCAGCAGGATATGTTGTATCTAAACCTGAAGATGAAGAAGATGAAGCATCTGAAGAAGACCTAGACCTAGACGCGTAGGTTTACTATGTTACTTCAAACTACTGACAATCTAGTCTCAGAAGTTCGTTCATTGATTAATGAGCTGAATCAAGATTCTTTAGATACAGAGAGGGACATACTACCCGCTCTGAATCGTGCACAAGAACACATGATGGCTCTACTATCAAAACACTATCCAGAACCTTATCTAGCGGAATACAGGGTAGATACTGTTAGGGGCAGAGGTAAGTACGAAATACCAGAAGATGCTTGGTCTGACAATGTGACTAAGATCGAAATGATATCTAATAATCGAGCATTTAGGTATGAAGTAGAACGAGCTAATTACAGGGATGCGACTAAGTTTAGAGCTGACTCAAGACCTAACACACCATACTATTACACTATTCAAGGTAGGGATATAGAGCTTATCCCAGAGCCTTCAGGTGTATATGATATGATTATGTGGTATCTGAAAGCTCCAGAACGCTTAGTCTTGCAACAAGGTAGAATTACACTAGTAAATGCAGCTGAGAATAGAATTAAGGTCGATGTAGTAGGCTCTGATTTATCTGAAGAAAATGATAGTCTAGACAGTTTTGTTAATATCGTAGATGGTCAAACTGGTGTAATTAAGGCTACCTGCCACATTAAAACCATCAGCGGTACTCAAGATATTGAGTTTAAATCAAATACATCTGCGACTGTGCTAAACCGAACTATCACTACAGACCTAACAACAGTAGTTGATGAAGATGGAAATCTGCTAATCCATGAGAATGATTACGTATGTTCTATTGCTGGGACTTGTGTGCCTTACTTTTTTCAGCCTGCTCGAAACTTTATTGTTTCTCATGCTGCTGCTGATTGTGGGAGAGCTGTAGGAGTACCATCAGATAGTATGTACCGTGAAAGGGACAAGTTCGAACAAGAAATTAAGGATACGTGGACTGGGCGTGAAGCTCGACTAAGAATCAAGAATAAGTCTCCCCATTGGTCCTTGCAGAGATATGTCTCTAGGTTTCGTAGATAAATCGACATTTCCTATAACTTCTGTCTAATTTCATGCAAAGATAAATATGAGTTACTCAAAGCTAGAAATGCCATGCAACAAACCCAGAAAGTCTACCTCTAAGGGTAAGAAGAAAATGGTTAAAGCATGCAAGGATGGTAAAGAGAAAATTGTTCATTACGGAGCTAAGGGGTATAAGCACAACTACTCTGATCAGGCACGTAAAAACTTTCATTCTAGACATAACTGTAAAGATAAAGAAAAGCCTTCGAATAAATTAACAGCAGGATATTGGGCATGCAAAGACTTGTGGTAGACAGTTTGCTTTTTGCATCCTTACAAGCCTGCAAAGACTTATGGTAACCTAATGAAACTTAAGCAACTAAAAGATAAAAAGAAAAGTACTAAAGAAAAGTACACTCCTAAGAAATCTGATAAGTCTAAGATCAAATTGATTGATAAACTTAAAGATGAAGATCTACCACCAGAGGATGAGAGGGCTGCTACACCAGCTCCTATTCTTGGAGGATATTAAGTGGCTCAGACATCTGAAATACATGAGCGAGTCCTAGGTAAAGGAATTGATGCTCGTAATGCAGAAAATCAGCTTAACCCAGGCTACTGGGAAAGTTTGATTAATGCAGATTCAGATGGTGATATTGTTAAAAAAAGACGAGGATATCAGCAACTTGGTGGGTACCTCCCCTTTAGGGTTAATTCTGTAGAGTGGACTTACGATGGTGGTGGTCCTTCAGGAGAGCTATGCTTTAACCTAGCTGATTATGTAGACCTAGCTAGGTCTGTATCTAGCCCCATCGTTGTGAGAGGATCGAACAACTCTGGGACTAACTTCCATGACTTTAGTACAAACCCTTCAAGTCCAGATGAACAATACTACTCAGGCTTTACAGTACCGATTCGTAATACAGGTGGCACTCCAGTAACTATTGATGCTGGTAAACATGGGCACAGCTCTTGGTTAATGCACGCAGAGGTTATTGAGTCCCTAAGCAACTCAGACCTTTCATCATCTTTGTTTATTGAGGACACGCTCGATGTTAACTTTACAGACGCGACTGATCCTAATACTCTTACATCTTCTGTAATAGACACTACTCAAGCTGTTAGTTTTATTCACATAAGTGCAGCTGCTAATACCTTAGGCAGTAATAACTACTACCCTAATGCTGGTGGTGTACCGGTATTTTCTACTAGCCCAGGCGGCGATTTCTCATTTCCAACACTAGACATTTCTAATACAACCTTAAATTCTACAAATCTAATTGTGTCTGTATACCAAAAGGATGGACTGAGTGTAGAAAAGGTAAGGCCAGATGACATACTAATTACGGGAACAGACCTTGACATCAGCCTATCTAATACTCCTGTGGGCGCTGAGTATATCTATGTAGTGTCAACTGTAGACAATGAAGATGTAACAGCAGGGCAGGTTACTGCAGCTGTGCAACAGGTTGTTATTCCATCTAATAATCCATTTACTATATTCAATATCTACACTTTGGATGGCAATACTAGAGAATTCGTTATCCCAGACTCTATCGTGTATGATGATGAAGATAAAGAGTTTGTTCTTACTTTCCAAACCTCGGATGCTATCAACTACCAAATTTATGCACTAGAGGCAGGTCTTCTAGTTAATCAACTCTGTGTTACTCCCAACAGTCTTGAAACAACTTCAGGAGAAACTTCTTTAGTCGAACTAGACCTTTATGGACTTGATCCTCTAGAAGTAATGACTGTTGAAAACCGTAATCATTGGGCTACCCATATTGACACCTATAGATCTACAGATCTAACTCAGCTTCTCGCAGGGGTAGCTGGTGTCGAGTACACGTTATCGAGTACAAATCTCGTTAATTTGCAGCCAAGGTATCAACAGATCCTAGAAAACTCTGTATATATAGGACCTTTATTTAACCCCACTGGGACTGCAATCGTGGGTGGTGGTATAGGTAGGGGATTAGTTCTTTTTGATGGAAATGATAATGAGATTACTGATGTTGCGTATCAAACCGGTTCTGGCTTTGTACGCTTTACTATTTCTGCTCCTAACTTGGATGCTAGTCTGTCTGGATTCACTGATAATTTAGATGGTACTTTTACATCTAGTCTAGACAATGATCTATTAAATGTGCAAAAATGTGGATACAGTATCATAAATGGATCACATATGATTCAATCAATGATATTAGATACTAACACAGATCAAATATTTGTAGATTGTTCTGTCACAGGTGTTACTAACTCTGACTTTGATGAAACGGATGTGGGTGGGTTTGCGCAGGTTAACACAACAACACTTGAGTTAAGCTCTACGCCAGACTCTACTAATACCTTCTTTACTGGGGTTAGGATTAGGGTCGGCACTACCGACTATACCGTAAGAGGCAATGACTTTAGTACCACAGAAAAGATATACTTAGAGTCCGCTCCTATCCTAGAAGAACTGTCTGCTGGTTTATTTATATTTGGTATAAATACTGGTCCTGTAGTGCCTGTGAAAGATGACGTGTCGGGCTGGGTAGCAGGGGACACGTTTAGGTATACGGGCATTGATCGGTGGGTTAGAGTTAAAAGAATTACAGAGTTTGCTACAAGCACAGTAACCATTGCTGGTGATCTTGTTACAGTTCCAACTTCTGGTCAAGCCAACACTCTTGTTGAAGGTCAAAAAGTTATTATCCAAGGGATAGATGGAGGCGTATTCACCATTCAAGACATCGTCGATGGTGAGACGTTCCAGATAGACCGAACCAGTATGTCGACTACGGGTCGACTTATTGGTCAGACCTTTGAGATAGATGAAGACCTACAAGTAGCTGATACTGTAGATGATAGTCAATTAATTCAACCTACTTTCAGATGGTTGGCTGTACAAAAACCTAATGTACCTTCGACTGTAACTCAGTTTCAAAATGTACAGGATCAGTTTGCTGTATTTACTGCAGACCAGCAGGCTATTATTCGCTCTACAATGGCTGCGGATAATATGTACTTAACTAATGGGGAAGACCCTGTACTGAAATATGATGGACTTAGCCTGACTAGAGCTGGACTATTCCGGTGGGAAGGTGGAACATTTGTAAGAATAGAAGATGGAGCTACTGGAGCTATACCATATCTCGCAGTGACAGTAGCTGGTAACGCTACTGGTAAGACATTCGTAGCTTCTACAGCAGGAGAGGCACTAACCTTTACTGCTGGACAGGTTGTAATCACAAACACAGGTATTCAAACAACTGTAAGAAGCATTGATGCTTCTACTAATACAGTTGTAGTAGAAGATGATATAGATAGTGAAACTTCACTCACAGAATCCTCTACGCTTAAGTACTACTTTAGATTAAACATTATTGATGCAAACAACAATATCATAGGTTCTGCAGTTACTGGATCAAACAATGATTACGTTGTAACCATGACTGATGATACTACAGTGGGGATTAAATTAGCCATTCCTCCACAACTGCCACTATTAGACTACGATAGGCTTGAGTACGAAATATTTAGGACCAAGCAAGATGGATCTGTCTTTTTTAGAGTTGCTACTATACCTATCACTTATGATGGTACTGGGTACGTGTATTTTGAGGATACTGTAGCTGACTCAGAGTTGTTTGAGGATGACCCTGTCTCTACTAGCACTTTTGGTGCAGAACTAGCCACAGCCACAGAAGAGCCACTTGTAGCTAAATACGTAACATCTGCTAACAACAGATTAGTTTTGGGTAACCTAAAAGACAAAAACCGTGTAAATATTGAAATACTTCGACCGTCAACAGAACTTACTTCAGGCCAACTCAATACTCTAAACTTCGCATTTACGACTGGAAATGCTACTCTTCAGTATAGATTTAATAGTGCTACAAGTTCTTTGGCTGGAGAAACTGTAAATACTTCAGGAGTGTTTGGATCAAGTCTCTTCACTGCTGGAACATGGTATTATATCGGTACAACCAAAACTACTGATTTTACTCCAGAAGGATATGGGTGGTTTAAGGCTGTTTCTGACACTACACTTAACCTACTTCCAGCTGCTTCTATTTCTTATGGTGCTGGGGATTTTTTGGTAACAGGGAGTCCTAATACTGTTCCTATCTTTACTGGAGATGAGACCACAGATGGGGATGCAGGTTATCAGTCTGGTGGTAATCAAATAAAAATACAGACTAAATTAATAAACGCTATCAACGCTACTCAGTATGAAGCAGGTAATCTAGCTTTAGCTGGAGAAGGTCGAACGGATGCTTCGGAGCTAGGGAAGTTTAGTATCAAGTCTTTGACAAATGAGGTATTTAGTCTAACTATTACTCATTCTGCCTCACCCAGTCTGTTTGATCGGAGTACAGTTCTTGTTAATAACACTAAAGTTAGTTCAGCGGAAATCACACTTAGTGTAACACAGTCATATGGATCAAGGCTTTTAGTCTCTTTTCAAAACTTTCCAGAAGTCTTTGATCGTCCTAGAGCTGTTATCCCAGCTGACTCACAGTCTGTCATTGATGTTAATTCTGCAGATGGTCAAGAGATTACAGGTATTATTCCATTCTTTGGAGAGTCAACCAGTCAAGACTCACGTAAACAAGACATTGTTATCTGCTTTAAAGAAAACAGCATATATGCTGTAAATGTAACTACTCGTACAATAACTAAGATTGACTCAAGGGGTGTGGGTTGTAACGCTCCTAACTCTATCGCAGCTGTGCCAAACGGTATTGTATTCGCAGCTAAATCAGGTGTGTACAGACTTAACAGATCATTTGATGTTATCTGGGTTGGTAGATATTTAGACAGAGTATGGAATGAAAATACTAATTTAGACCAACTAGATTTAGCTACAGGACATGTATACCCACAAGAGAAGCAGTACCGACTGTCCGTACCCGTCAATCAAGATGAACGGGCTACGGAAGTCTATACCTATGAGTATGGAGATGAGCAGGCGGGGCAGGTAGGTGCTTGGACACGCTATACCAATATACCGTCTACTGGGTGGGCATCAGATGGTACTGAGAGCTACTTTGGTTCTAGTACTGGACGGGTATACACGATTAGAAACACAGGCACTGACAGCGATTTTAGGGACGATGATGCAGGGATTCTGTGGGACTGCACGTACCGTGGGTTAGATTTCGGTGCACCAGGTATACGTAAACTGCTAAGGGCTATAGTGTCTCACTTTAGGGTTTTGAAACAAGATTCTGGCACAACCCTAGAAGTTGCTACAGACCTAACTGATTCATTTACTGGTACTACTGCATTTACACTTACAGTGCCAGTAGATGATGGGTTATCTACATTAGTTAATACTAAAGTTAAAACTATCAGGCAGAGTATTCCTAACCAGAAGGGTGTGTTTTACCAGGTTAGGTATAAGAATGAGAGTATAGATACTCCTGTGGCTTTAGCAGGTATTACTTTCCATGTAGCAGGACTAAAGTACACTGGGATTACTCAAGCAGTAGATACATAAGCGAACCACCCTTACTGGTCTGTTCGCATTATGTCTTGTTATAGATAAGTAACCCTGTGCAGCCTTCGGCTGAATTATACGAGGAGCGTAAATTCTGTCAAGCAAAAAATATAGATTGACAAAATTTCTTCTATCTGTCAGTTTATGTAGGGGAAACGGAGAATCATGGCTATTACTCTTCTAGACGCATTAAATAAACCAAAACCTTTAGCTAAACAAGCTGAAGAAGCAGGTATGTCTCAAACACCTGTTACTGGTTCTGTTGCATCGAGTCTAGGAGCTACTCCTAAACAAGCCCAAATGGCAGGATCTGCACAAGCAAAACAAGCAGAAGCACGCAGACAATCACAGCAGGTTAGAAGACAAGCCCAGCTTCAAGCACAAGCACCAAGGGATGTAGCAGGATCACAGGACTCTGTAGCACAAGCACAGAATTTGATTGATAAATTAGCTAACTTTCAATCGTCCGTTGATACAGCATCTCAGCAGGCCCTACAATCTCCTGTAGCAGAAGGGGTAGCTAGGGGTCAACAAGACTTCATTACGGAGGCTGGTGACCGGGTTTTAGCCCTCTCAGACGCTACTCTGAGACAAGATGCTATTGATGCTTTAGATGAAGTGTTTACTGGGGAGGAAGGACTAGATCAATCCCTTACGGTAACATTGTCAGAAATAAGAGAGGCTCAGCCTGAAATATATCAGTACGGTAAGAATGTCCTAGGTTTGGATGAAAATGCTACAGTTGAGCAGATTAAATCAGCTGTAGACACAGAAATAGCTGAGATGACAGAAATTGTTGATTTTCAAAGAGATAGACTAAATGATCCTAATTCTACTCCACTAGAAAGACAGGAAGCACGTAGTCTAATGCGAGACTATGGTGCAGCGCATCTTATAGCCACAGACAAAGAACTTGATGATTTTAAGAAAGATATTAGCTCTATAGGTATTATGGAGTTTGATGGACAGCAGTTTACTCTAGAAGACCTAGCTGATAATGAAGCTGTTATGGCTTCTTTGCTAACTGCGGCTACTACTTTAATGGATGATCCTGAAGCTAGTGCAGAAGACCTTCAGTTACAAAATTACCCAGAACTATTTAATTTTGTTAAGAAACACACCAATCCTTTAGTCTCTATTTTAGAGCAAGAGACTGAAAACCTAGCTCAAGTCCAGTCCACTGTTAAATCCAACCAAGACCTCCTGTCTACTATGACACCGGAGGTTAAGGAACTAATGGAACTTACTCCTTTTACAGCAGATAATCTATTAGAACAAAATGCAGCACTTAAAATCTTTAGTGCAGATCCAAGCATGATGGTAGGTGATATTCCTGCAACAGAAGCTAGGGACTTAATTACAGAGTGGGCTAGGCTTAAGCCAGGCAGTGCGAAGGCTTTGTTAGGTTCTGAAGAAATGTTAGATAAACATTTAGGTACGGTTAAAAACCGTATGACAAAATACAATAATATTGAGCAGATGCAAGGCACAGATGCTCTTGTTGCTTCAGTTGTTCCTAACTTTAATGAAACATCTCAGATAGCTAGACTGGTGAAGGATGTAGAAGAGTTTGGGTTTGGATATGATCCAGAAGTCTTTAAGGCTGTTCGGATGTTTGATAAGAATAAGGATGGTGTAGTAGATGATCCTGAGCAACTCAAGGTCTGGATGAAAAAGATGGTACTGGATGGTAAGACACTACCCAAACTGCCAGAAAATACCTACTCAGCCACTCTTATTGATAAGAGACTAGATGCTAAAAAAGCAGCAGGTAAACCCTTTAGGCAAGAATTCTTAGACAAAGCCGCTCGTAAGAACTTGAAAAAAGGTGAGTTTAGTGATGCGATTCGCACCATCAAGACCTACCAAAAGGCTCTGAAAGAATCCCTAGAGGATGTTCCTAAAGAACTTAGAGGTAGTTACACTACTGGTGGCGCGTTTCTACAAAGAAAAGAAATGCTTGATAAAGCTCTATCTAATGTTAGGGAACAACAAAGAGAAGTAAGTCGTAGAGAGCGTCTCGCTAGACAGCAAGAAGAAAAGCGAATAGAAGAAGAAAGAGCTAAACAGATCGTAAGATCAGGCTCTGAAAAAGGTGTACCAAGTAAGGTGGGAGACTTTATCGCTAGCCCACTACAAGTAGCCGCAGAGCAGCTACAAAGAACTCCAGGTGGTATTAGGGATGCCGGGGATTCAGCTTCAGGTAAACTAAAAGCTACAAGGAAAAAGATTTTTGGCTAATCTATTACAATCATTACAAAAGACTCAAACACAGAGAGCCACTCAGCCTGTACCTGGACAAGCCGCTAATTTACGAAGAATGTTAGGTGCTAAGTCTGGTAAAGCAGGTGCTACTTCTGGTCCTGCACAGTCTAACATACAAGAACAACAAGCATTATCAGACTTTAGTGCTGCGGCTACACAACAACAGCAACAAGCACAAACGGCTGTAATGGGGCAACAGCAACAGCAAGATGCACAGACTCAAAGAACTGCTCAACAAATGCAAGCCCTGCAAGGCCAGAGTGCTGATATGCAGCAGAAACAAGCCCAGGCGCTCCAGCAGGTATCTAATAATTTAGATAGTTTGAGAAAGGACCTCGATTCAAAACGTGGTATCGAGGCATTGAACCAAGCTATCTTCACTCGTAGACTTTCTGATGAAAAGTACACAACTGAGCTGGCCAGACAAGGCCAGATACGTAGACTAGAAAATGACCAAGACTTTGCTCTAGAAGCTGCTAAATCTGCTTTTGACAATCAAATGGAAATATTTAATAATGAAGAAGAGTTTGTTCAGGCTCTTAGAGAAGACGAGTCTTCTTTTCAGAAACGACTGGCTGAGATGGATTACGAAACGGCTTTACAGGTGCTTAATAACCAGGCTGAAGCAGCTAATAGAGAGGCTCAAATAGGAGCTATTGGAACACTTGCTACTACTGGTATTCTAGCAGGCACTACTGAGTTTGCTACAGCTGAGGAGAAAAAAGCTGCAAAAGAAGGAAATAGGCCAGTAGTTAAGCAGAGTTTATTTGAGAGATTAACTGATGGCTAAATTCTCTACACTAAATCCTCCTGTAACAAATCAGAAAGTAGCTAACCGTATAGCTAATACTCAGGCTATTCAAGCAAGAGCCTTAGCTAAGCAAACTCCTGCAGCACTTGGTCCTACAGCACAACAAGCAGGAGCACAGCTAACTGCACAGGCTGGACAGCAGGCTTTACAACAAAATGCACAAACCGCACAAACTGCTCAACAAAGAGCAGGACTAGCTTTACAGGATCAAGCAAGTCAGCAACAACGGAGAGTATTTGGTCAACAACAAAACCTTGCAAACGCTCAACGCAGAATGGATCAACAACTATTTTCAGTAAATCAGGATGCTGCACGAGCTGAGCAAAATCAAAGGTTAGCTTTTAGTCAAGGTAAAGCACAACAAAGTTTTTTAAATGAACAAGAACTTGCGGACTGGGCTTTAGCTAATGCACAAAATGAGCAGGACTTTAAGGATAAACTCCAGACTATGGATCAAGCCCATAAGCGTAAGGCTAGAATGGTAGATCATGCTTATAATAAAGTTTTTAAAGAACTAGATAGACGCTCTAGGTCTGCAGCTCAGTCTGATAGACAAGAGCTTCAAGAGTTTAAAGTTAGACTTCAAGCTCAGCAGCAAAGAGAAATGGAACGTAGACGAGCAGAAGCAGCAAATAGAACAGCTATGGCTGGAGCATTTGGAAGTATTCTAGGAGCAGGTGTAGGAGCAGCAGTTGCAGTAGGTGTCCCAGCAGCAGCTCCTTTTGTACCAGCAATTATGGCAGGAACAGGAGCAGCTGCACAAGCTACAGGTGTGTCTGATGCAGTTGTGGGGAATATATAATGAGTAGACTTAAGTTTGCAAAAAGACTGAAAGATGCATTCTCTGATGATAATGTTAAAGTTATGTCTGATGCGGAGTCCGCGACTGCTCGGATGTCTGATAAAGAGGCTAAGAGTAAAACAAGGGCCGATAAATTTAGACAGATGAAAAAAGATGACTCAGGCTTTGATACTACTATGGAGGATGAAGGTCTTAAGGTAGAAGGTAAAAATCTAAAACAAAGATTACTGTCTCCAAAAAAAGCAGGAGCTACAGCTGCAGGACTTGGAGCTGTGGGACTTGGAGCTGCAGCACTGCTTAGCGATGAGGATCGTGAGAAGTATGGTTTTTCTGAAGATCCTGAGTTTGAAGATGATCCTATCGAAACTAAAGAAAAGCCTAAAGCTCCTGTTCAAAAAGCAGAGCCTAAGCCAGTAGTAAAAGAAACAAAGCCAGAAGAGCCAAAAGAAAAAGATGAAATAGATCTAATACGAGACAGTATTACTGAAGAATTAGATGTACTTAAAAATCTTGATGCTCCTCCCATCACAGCAGACCAGCTACGTAAGCAAATGCGAGATGATCTGAAAAAGGCTAGAGATGGTCGTATTGATATGATGCAATGGGCCAGAATTGCAGAAAGACTAGTTGCTGGTATTACTAAATTTGCTGCTGCTAAAGAAGGCCTAAATCGTGGTCTAGATATGTCTAATGCTGAAATTGAAAGAGAAGACTGGGATAGACGTATTGATCAAGCTATGGATGAGTATAAGGTCGACATGAATGATCTTATTGGTAAGTTTGATCGAGAAGATAAAGCACTATCTGATGTAGAAAGTAGACGTGAAAGATCCAGAGATAGGATTTTTGATTTACGCAGAGACATTGCCAGGATTGAAGAAGCAAGAAAACGAGCAGCAGAAGCAGCTAAAGATAGAGAATTAGATAGAGCTCAACGTCTACAGATTGCTAAGATGAATGCTGCACAAAGGCAAGCAGACAGAGAGCTTAGGCAAGAAATAGCTAAGTTTAAAGCTGCAAGTAAACCAAAAAAAGAATCCTCCTTATTGCCTGATATTACATCCGATCCTAAAGTAGCTAATGCTTTAATTTCAGCAGCTATTAACAAAGATGATAAAATGTGGGATAGGGCGTACGGGTCTTTACGCTCACAGGGTTTGATTAAACCTCAATTCACTATCAGTCAAGCTACTCCTGGATGGACAGGTAAGGTACTAGATGCTGGGGATGCAGACGATGTGAGAGAGTACATTCAGCAAAAAGCTACTGAAATGAAAGAAGAACTGCAACCTGAAAGTGAAGGTTCTAGTAAAAAAATTCCTTTAAATTACACAAAAAAAATAGTTAATTTTGAGACTGGTGAGACACTATACAAAGTTAATGGACAGTGGGTTAAAGAGTAATGGATGACTTACCCGAAGGGTTTGTACTAGTAGAAGAAAAAGAAGAAGAAGAACTCCCTGAGGGGTTTGTACTAGTAGAGGACAAAGAAGAGTCGTCTGGTTTAATAGAGCGTTTTGCTGAAGGATTTACTACACCCTTAGGTGAGTTATATGGTCAAGAAAGCTATGAACGTAAAGCTGAAGTTACTCCAGAACAAAAAGAGATTATTGAAAAGAGATCTAAGTCAGAAGTTCCACTATCCTTACAGGTCGCTGTACCTGGTGCTCAAGCACTAGCAGACACTCTATCGGGCTTTGGTGTTAACGTACCTATGAAAGAGATTAACTCTGCCTATAGAAGCTTAGAAGAATCCATTTCAGGCGGTCTAGCTAAGTATGGTCGTGCTGCTTATGATATGGCTAAGGACGAAGTTAAAGACGTACTTGGAATTGATTCTAAGACTAAAGATATGTCCTTTGATGAGCGTGTAAAGCTTGATGAACAGCTTTCTGCAGCAGTAAGAGAAGCTTCTCCTGGACTGGGTATTGCTGGGGATGTAGTTGGATTGGGTGCTACGGGGATAGGCGGTGGACTTAGAAAAGCAGGATTGTCTGCAGCTCAGGCTGCTGGGGTAGCAGCTTCTAGAGCGAAAGAAGATAAGGTAGTAGAAGCTCTTGGTAGGTCTTTATCTGAAGATGTACTTATTGGATTGGGTACCCTAGGAATAGGTAAAGTATTTCAAGCTGTTAAGAAATCTCCTAAAGCTGCTGAAAAGGCACTAGTAGAAAAAGGTGTTAATCCCAAACAAGCAGAAGCTATTGCTAAGACTTTTTCTAAACAAAAGCAACACTATGATGATACTCTAAAGTCCATAAATCAGCTTGATGAAGCACAAGCTAAAGAGTTTGAAGAAGTTATTTTATCTGGTAGAAGTATCGAAGATTATCCGTATGAGGATTTAGGCGAAGCACTGGATGAGTATAAGACTCTACTAGCTAGAAAGGATGCCTTGATCCAAGAAGCAGCTGAAGTTGACCCTAGGCTGTCTAAGCGCTGGGGTATAAAGCTGATGGATGCACAGTACGTTGGAAACATGTTTGATAGACGCTACGGTACTAGCCTTATGAAAGACATGAACCAACTATCCAGAGACTATACACAAGGTCTGTGGGCTGCTAAGAACCTAAAGACTGAGGGTCAAAAGGTCTTTGATGAGTTGGGTATTAATACTATCGAAGACTCTAAGAAGCTTATTGAAGAGGTAGAATCAGGCAAGTTAAGTTCCAGGTCTGCTAAGTTGTCACAGTTCTTTGAACAACTTAGACAGACTGGTAATGATATGTATGGCGAAGAGGTTATCACTAAGCTCAAAAAAGGCTATGTTCCTCAGTATGTCAAGCCTGCTGCAGAAACAGCCGCTATTGTAGAAAAGAAAATTAAAGATGTTACTGGTAAGGAACCTAGTAAACTTTTGTCTAAAGACATTGAGTCCATCAAAGATAATGAAGAATTACTTTCTATTATACAATACTTAGGTGGGTTTGGCGGTAAGAAGAAACACCTATTAACTGATGCAACCCTCCTGGCTACAGCTAAGTCTTTAGGTAATGCTAGGACTATTCGTTCTGCTATGGATGTAGGTGCTAAATCAGCAAGAGAGAGACTCTCTGATGAAGTACCAGATGCGATTAGGCAGTACGATATTGGTAAGCTTATGGGTGGTTGGATTGACTCAGTCACAAACGATGCTGCGACAAGAAAGGTTCTTCGTAAGATCAGAACTCAAGGTAAGGCCTTACGTGCTGTAGATCCAATGGCAGCTGATTACGTACAAAACTATGTGTCAGATGTTGCAGGTGGACTTAAAGGACTGGCTGCAGAAAGCACAGAGTTTATGGAAAAGTTCCAAAAGAAGAATTACAGAAAAGCAATAGAAGCAGAAGCGCAAGGTGACACAACTGCTGCAGCATTTCATCGAATGAAGACTCGTTTTCCTCAGTATGCTCAGTACTTACAGGCTCAGCTGTATCCTTACTTGTTGGGCATGAGAGTAGACGCTGTACTAAGAAACTTAACTCAGCCCTATCTTTTGACTATTCCAGATATTGGAGGTTCAGCTAAGTATAAAGCAGAACTTGTTGGAAGGTCATTACTTGAAACAGCTAAATTTCCTTTTAATCCTAAAGCTTTAGATGAACTAAAAAGCAAAGGATGGATGCCCCCCGATCCTACTCCCGGTGCGTTTCAGGCTATGAGCCGAGGTATAGAACAGGGAGGAAAGATTAAGAGAGGTGCAAAGAAGGCACTAGAGGCTGCTAATAATCTAGCCATGTATGGATATCAGCAGTCTGATGTAGCTAACAGAGTTATCACTTTAGGTGTAGGAAAAAAACTTACTAAAGATATTTTAAACGGTAATAAAAGTGCTTTAAGCTATGTTAATAAGCTACCTCCAGCTTACAAATCTAAAGCTAAACAAGCAATTGCAGCTCAAAAGCCAGAACAGCTTAGAGACGTTGTAACAGACCACCTTATAGCTACAACTCAGTTTAACTATAACAGACCCAGTATGTCAGAGTTTGGTAGACAGGCTGGTACAGCGTTTAGTATGTTCAGTAAATGGCCTACAGCAATTGGTGCGGATTTGTTTGATGGGTTTGACGCAGCTAAGTTTGCTAAGACTAGAGGCGAGACTCGTTTAAATCCTGGGGTATCTAAAGCTATGCGTAAGTACATGGGTCCTTATGTGGGTCTTATGGCTGCTAACGCTATGATTACAGGTGGTACTGGCAGTAGAACAGTTGATGCTGCTTTGGGTTTAGAAGAAGAACGTAGCCCACGTAGAGAACAGATAATGGGCAGGAGTCTACCAGGAGCAGCACCACTTACCTCAATCACATCGGTTTTTTCTGATCCAGGACAAGCATTTACCCCCCCTATTGTTGATGCATTTAAAGACCTAATTAGCGGTAATGCAGATACTGCATTTGGTCTAGTTCCCGGTGCTACATACGCTCGTTTCATAACAGAGCGTCTACCTGCTTGGGCAGAGGATGAACGTGGTAAGAAGCCCACTCAGGCCATTAAAGAAGATGTACTCAACCTAGACTAAATACAATACACTTACTTTCTTGACTCTACTTTTTGTACAGTATATAATACACAATAGATAGTTTACTGTAAACTATGTACTATAAAGGATATAAGATATGAATGCTATTGTAGCTATGGTAGGAAAAACACTATTAAATATTGGTGTTAAGTTTTTGGCTGAAGAGTTTCTTGAAGAACTCTTTGTGTGGGGAGCAAAGGAGTTAGCTAAGTCTACTAAGACTAAAGCTGACGATGAACTTGTGGCTAAGATTGAAGAGCACCTGGCAGACAGCGAATAAGCTTATTTATTATCTTACGAAGCCCTTGAACTTCTCTGCTCAAATCTTCTAACTCAAAAGCTAATTCTTGTTGATTGGATTGAAGCTGATCAATTAAAGACTTAGTTTGGTTGGATTCGTAGTAGAGGGCGTCAAGTGAGTTATCCACGTAGTCATCCCACTCAAATTCTTCGGGTGGGAGTTCCTGCCGTGGAAACTCTATGATGTTATTGTCATCATCCATGAAGTCTAAGTCTAGCTACCCAAGGTAGGTCTACTTCTCCTTTAGTGTGTGCTCTAATGTGAATACGTGGAGTTTGTCTGCCAGATCCAAGTACAGGATTGAAAGTAACCAATCCATATTCAAATAACTCTGGATTAACTTCCACAAATACTACCTCATACCGTCTAATATCAAGCTCAATCAAGTCTACAGAAAGGGTCTCTCCACCTCTATCAAACGTATGTGATACACCAGGCAGCTGAACGTACTCATAGTATGGGTCCATTGTAAGCTTATCTAGGTCTTCTTGAGATACACCTAAGATGTTCTTAGTCTCAAAGCTTGTGTTTAGTTTACGATACGGCATTAATTTCCTCCTTTATTTTTCTGCTTTATCTTTCTTGTTAGCTACTCTCTTAACTAGTTTAGTAGCCTCTGCAAGAATACTTTTCTTATTCTTGCGATTGTGCTTCTTTGCTGCCTCTTGCTCTAGAGCCGCAGCTTCTTTGGTTAAGTTCCATTTTTCACCCCTGTCCTGGCCATCTGGAAAAGAAGCTTTGAGAACCATTGGAGCACCAATGGTCCTACCCATAATACTACCACACTTTTCACAATCTATCATATTAGATTGTTTATCTTTTTCAAATAGCTCAGAGCAGACATGTCCACATTTAGTGCACCTGTAGTCATACGACTTATACTTCATCTAATTATCCGCATCAGGGTCATTAGCTTTATCTTCGATCCTATTACTCTCCTCAAGTATAATAGTCTGTAAAGCTTGGATTGCACCCCGAATCATATGAATTTGAGATTCGAGCTGCTCCGCGCTACTGATATTTTTTTGTAGCTGTTCTTGGTACTTAGAGATTTGGTCCTCAATTTTCTGAAGTTCCACCTTTTCCTCCCTTAATAGTTCTTAGTTTAGGTTTGGACTGTACATCGAAGGTAGCCGCACATACGTGAAAAAACCCTAAATGCAGCTCAAAAGCCCAGGCTTTTACTGTGTTTTCTTCTTCGGTCTCTACGTTAATCGCGGGTAGGCTGAATGTCTCATAATACCAGCCCCACCTGAAACACCTTAATGGATTTGTAAGCTTTAGAAATATCATGTTTTTTTCTTTACCACCTGTAGTGTTGAAAATACTGGGATTTGTTCGTTGGCTAATCGAGAGAGTTGCCGAGAAAAAAAGAACATACCAGTAGCAATTTGCAGCTCTGTTAGGTTAGGAAAGAACGTAGCGACTTTAGCATAGTACAACTTACGTGTTGTTTCATCAGGAGTAGGAGACCTAAAGTAGAGACCCATTCCGGACAATGCTAGTTTGTTAGGACAGGATGCATATGCTAATGCAGCACCCTCACTAACATACCCAGCTAAGATGCAGATTACCTTAGTTTTCTTTTGAAGCCTATGTATCATATCCGAAAGTCCAACCCCAGATATCATGTCGGCTTTAGAATTAGAGAAAATAATCTTAACAGCTCCTCCAGCTGCTAGTGAGTTTTTCTCCATGTCAGACCACGTGTCTTTGGGAATGTTTTGGCCCACCCCTTCAACAACAATAATGTTATGGTTAAAAATCTTTAGTACATTACTAAATGCTGAAGTAGAGAAAAGAAGTGTAATTAAAGCTAATGCGTAGTTCATAATAAATTCCTATGAAAAATCTTTAATAAGGTTTTTGATGTGAATTGTCTCTAGATCGTATGTGCCTTTTCTTACATGACGCTTATGTACTACTCCTCTCCAGTGGTTATTAGATTGAACTTTATAGTGTTCATTATGTAGATAAAAAGCCCCAGCCACTAAACCTTGATGCACACCGCCTGCCTTACGCTCGAGCCTAGCAATGTCTAAACACTGCTTATGTCCAGCTGTAAAAGAAAAACCCAGGTTCTTAAGCTGTGTCAAAGCCGCTCCACCAAGAGGCTTACCAGTAAAATCATTAGTAAAATAATGTGAGTATCGTATACCATCAATCTTAACTATATCCAAAAAGTTGTGAACCTTCCATCCGTTAAGATCAAACGCATCATCGAACACACCCTCAAACCTAACATCCTCTTTACTAAGACGCAGTAAACGTTCCTCATGGTTACCCATAAGAAAATGCATTTCAGGATTATAGTTACGTGCTTTAATTCTATTCATAAAGCCTCTCATAACATCGTTACCAGCTTCTATATCTCGTTCGATCCTTCGACCTTCTGAAGCAACAGAACCAGGCAGATCATACTTAGACAGACTTGGCATGTCCCACCAGTCTCCTAAGCAAATGATCTTTTGTGGTTGTAGCTCTAGAATATAGTTAGCTAAAGCTTTAATGTGGACTAACTGGTTAGGTCCAAGTCCTGGCCGTATTTGGACATCTGGTATAACTAGATGGTCCATTATATTATCCTCCTTTTAAAGTTCCTAGGGACTAGGTGTGCGTACGATAACAGCTTATCAAACGATTTGTCAAGCACATAAGTTTCTCCGTAATCATCAGGACGCCTACAAACCCTCCCTGCGGTTTGTATTACGTTTTTTAGAGTAGACCATGCGTAATAATCAGGATCATCTGTAGATCTATGCTTTTGAAAAGGATCAGCTAAGGATGGCCACATGATCTTAGACACAACCTGCCACCTAGCTTTATCATAGTCTAAAGACACACCTTCGTACATGCCACAAGCCAGTAAGACTTTGTTATCTGAACTGAAATACTCTTTAAGTTTAGGTTGCAACTCTCCTGCTCTGTGTGTGATCAGACGCTCATGCTTGATTCTGGGGATTAGCTTTTTGGCTAACCCATAAGTTATGTGAATAACTCCTTTCTCTGGTTTGTTATTAAGGTAATACATAAGTTTTTTTGCTATAGGATCGAGAAGATCTGACTCATTGCTATGATTGATTGATCCTACATAATCCTTTATTATAGGCTGCCTGTCTGCTTCAATAGGACTGTCCCCTTGAATGAACACAGGCCTAGTCTGGTCTAATCCTAGTTCGTAGAGGTCGGGCCGCCCTATCGTAGCACTCATAAGAATTAGCTTTTGCCTTTCCTGCCAAAAGATGGGTGGTTTATCATATATCTCAGATGGTGTGACAGTAACGTACGGTAGCAGGACGGGTTCTCCTTTTTTCGTCTTCTCACCGAACGCATACCCACCGTTAGCCCAACTCACCTCTTTCCAAGTATAAAAGTTCAACGGACGATTCGGATCATTCAGATCGTCCTTGAATTCTTTTAGACTAACACTAAGCCTAGCTGGCAAGTCTTCAAAATAAGATTCAGGCTGACAGTTAAGCCAATCCCTACACGCATCAAAATCACCAATACATTCTATTGGCATACCTGTTTTATGCAAAAAGAATCCTTTAGATGACATATCTCTAATAGCACCCGGTAATCTATGTGCTTCATCAAAGATAGATACAGCCCTAAAGTCTCTTAATACAATATTCATATGGTATGTACTAAAGGATGTACTTGCTTTATTAGCTTCATACAAAGCCTGCTTGTAGGGACACTGCTTGCATTTCTTTCTCATAGCACCACACGTTGTGCCACTCTTACATGTGTAATGACCAGCAGACTTAGCTACAGGTACTTGAGGAAAGTCTTTAGAGTATTGATCTACAAGAACCGTAGTGGGAGTACAAATCCTGGCTCCTTTATTTTTTGCTTCCATCCATTTACCAATAGTGTATGAAAGCCATGATTTACCAGATGCAACGTCAAGGTTAAGTACAAACACATTAGCACTGTTCCACCTAGCTTCTAATTCTAATAGAACCTTAGACTGAATCTGTGAAGGTTCATACCCTTTTGGAAAGTAGTTTAATATGCTCACCAGCGAACCTTCTTTGCTTCTTCTAACCAAGTACCATAATCATTCTCATATCTATCACAAACATCCGAGAGACTACAGTAATCACATTTAGTAAAGTTTTTCGATTCTCCATTAATATCAATCTCTAATGGTCTGGCTGGTAGTTCTTTAGCTTTGTGTTTTTGTTCAAGGTCACCATAAAACTCTAAGATATTTTCTTTAGTTACAGGAGTAGGCTTCCACTTTCCATGAATCTCTACAAGCAAATGGTTGTTATCCCATTTACAGTTGTACTGTATTGTAGTAGGAATTGTATTTTTGAATTCAGCAAAATCAGCATTTAGGGTTTTGAATAGATCTTTCGGGAATGCTCCTTTAAGTTTACCGGGTACAGGTATCTTAACCTTTTCTTTAATAACCTTGCCCCTGTAATTCCTAGTCTTACCGGTATACCTGTAGTAGGTATACTCAAAGTTTTCAGATCCTGTCTCAGTGGGCTTTGGTACAAGGTTAGTCAAAAAGCTAGGACCAGAAAAATTAACTGAGCTTGAATAAAGAATACAAAACGGAAGATCACCTAAATGCATTGAGTAAAACCCAGCCTGAGCTAAGTGTTCTACTTTAGGCTTACCTTCTAAGACTACATCTCTGAAAGTCCAAAATGAAGATATGTGCTTAAGTTCTAGTAGAGCGTCTGGTTTATCATTTTTGTAAATAATAATATCCGGTGAGCCTGTAACAAGAGTATCTCCTACTGTAGTCTGCACTAAGTTATCAGCAGATCTAGCATCTATTCCAGCCGCATGAAGAGTTTCTAACCAGCGTGTCTCGTTTAAGTGTCCCATCTGAAACATAAGCATAGTGTTCCAAGCAGTTTCTTCAAACCGTCCTTCGGATCTAGCTAGAGCTTTTCTAGAGCAAGAGTTAGCGGGTAGTCCAGCATGCATAATACCAGCATTCCCCCCTCTGTAACAAAAGTCTCGATTCTGTTCATCCTTTTCTTTTTCTGATTGTTTAGACAGTATACCCTTAAGAAACAGTTCGTTAAGATCGTAATCCATTATGCTACTCCTTTTAATTCAGCCATGGTCTTACCGTATTTAGCCGACGTGGTTAATCTGCATGTCCAACCTAACTCTTTTTTACATCTAATCCAAACCTTTTCAGCGGCCTCTTCAGAAATCTTAAGATAATCCTCTAGTTGCTCTTCTCTTACCTGCCAATACGTCGCATCATGTAGGTCGAATATGTAAGGTTTAGCATCAAGTCCATGCTCTTTTACGGCATCCGCTACATTCATACCAAATTCCATTTGAAGATCGTGCCCCCCTCCCTGAACGGATCTAGAAAATAGGTCCTTTAGGTGGTGTTCTCCTACACTCATTGTACGTCCCACTGCATTACTAATCCATCCTTTATTCCTTTTCCACTCATACATCAGACTCTGCTTCATATCAGAAATACCAGTAAATACATCCCAATAACCTTTTAAAATTGTAGCTGTATCTTCTAGAGATACATTAATTCCATTAGCCATAAAGTCTTGCCAGAGTTTAAACGCTCCAATTCCATACGTAGCAGAGTACTTCACACCCTTAGTGATATCCCTCTCATGTGAACATACCTTCTTAACATGTGCTATCATTTCAGCTGTAGGATTAGCAATGTCATACCCAGCGTTTCTAATAGCTTCACCAATCACAGGCAGCTGTGAACCTAGCCATAAATGTCCATCATTAGGCTTAGCATTCGGACCATAAATAGACAACAGTCCTGGACAGTTTGTATAGTTAGCAGCTACATAATCCTCAAGACTAGCCCAATCTCTCTCTACAATCACATATCCTGGATCAGCGGGTAAGGCTTTTAGTACTCTAGTATCTCCTGATATTTGTTGCATATTAGGCTTAGACCCACCCAACCTGCCTGTAACTGCTTGAGGTACCATGAAACCAGGATGCATACGACCATCATTAGAGGTAGTAGCAAAGTTAACATAAGGCTCTAAAAACATGGTTAAAGTCTTATGTGCTTTATTGCGCTTCTTTAATATATCCCCAGCTTCTCCCAGCCATGGTAAAGCTTTAGAGTCTGTGGGTGGTCCTTCAGAGTCTGTAGCTGGTAGTAAGATCTTTCCTCTAGGAGAGTCTAAATCGTAACAAACAATCTCTCTTTTATTATATTCAATAACTTTCTTTTCAGCCGCATACATTCTATCATAGAACAGCCATTTAAGCTGATCACCAGACCCTGGGTTGAATAAGTACCTAGGATCTTTACGCTTCTCTTCTACTTTCTCTAAGTACTTTAAATAGTTCTTAGACACTGTACCATCTTTTTTGTGCTGAGTAGGAGCACGTTTAACAGTGAACTCTTTAAGTTTTTCTATTCGTTCCTCTCTGGTTATATCTGCTTCAAGTATTTCAGTATACTCCTCCCACTGAGATGTGATCTTACCGTCTTTCTTTTTGGTTGGTTTTGCAATCTGAATCTCCCGCCACTCTTCGAGGAATGGCTGGATAGATTCTATCTTGAAAAACTCTTCTTCATATTTAACTACGTCTGCTTTGCAAGATTGTATACCTTCTTCTGCTTTATCTAGAGCGACTGGGGTTCCATCTATTTGTTGTTCAATCAGCTCACTGATAGTGCGAATGAACGTCTTATCGTGGTAGTCCCAGTAGTGGGGGTGCTTTTTGATCACAGGTTCAAACACCATGTCGAAGAGTTGGAGGGTCGCGATGCAGTCTAACCCACAGTACTTACCTAAGATGTTCGTAGGTACTCTCCACATCTCTCCTTTAACTGCTCTTTTTTCCTTAGTCTTATTGGATACTGTGTAGTACCCTTTATTGATAAGCCACTCATCTAGTTCAATATCACCCTTTTCATCCCAACCTAGTAGGTTGACCTGAGCATCTTTAAGTCCATGTTTTTGTTCTTTGAAGTCTTGAGCGGCTAGTTGTTTGTAATACCCAAAGGTGTCAGCAACCCAGTTAGGCTTAACATCCAGGCCCAGTTGTTTAGCTTCGTGCCTTAACCATAGACCATCAAACATAGCATTGTGTGCTACTAGGTACATTTCTTGGAGACGAGTTAAGATATAGCGCCTTACATCATCTGGTTGTTTGTTCCAGTTAATATAAGCTGATTTGTATTCGTTATTGTTCCAAGCAAAACCTATACCCATGATCTTAGATTCATGTTCTTCATTTTTATAGGTATGTTTATAGAAAGGACTCACACCTTTAGTTTCTAAGTCAACTGCACACAAGTCTCTAGACGCTGGGGTTAAGATATACTTTTCGAGTTGGTCTATCTTTAGGACACTATTGTATATGTTGACAGGACCAGGATCAGTATTGACTGGCTTTAGGAGCTTATACCTTGGTGTGATTGTAGTTACGTACATGTTTACTCCTAAAAAGCAGCCTCCCCCCAGAAAACTGAGAGGAGGCAGAGGGATGACACTTTATAATACTTTAAGCTGGTTTCTTTACATAGTCAGCAAAGGACTTGCCCCACTTAGCAACAGTCTCTTTAGAAATAAAGACACGGTGTGTAAAGTACTTAAGGACTTTTTCAGAGACTTTATCTTCATAGAGAGGTGCAGCATTAAGAGTAATGCGTTGCTCTTTACCTTGATCATCCTCAGGATTGTCTAGCACAAACTGAGCAGCATCTCGAAAGATCTCAGCGTTACGAGGATTAATGACAAAACTAAAGTCATTGTCCCTAACCAAGTCCCGCCCGTTCTTTAGTGAAGCTGAACCAAGACCCATAAAGCTCCACTGATCAGGCGATGGTACACCTGAGTTTGTTTGTGCTGGTTCTGATTTAGCTGTTTGATTGCGTGGATTAGCCATGTTGTTCTCCTTTTCTAATCCGTTTATACTAAACTACACAATGTAGTGTTAGTTCTCAACATTTTGTTTAGCTATCTCAAGAATAGCTAGACCCTGTAACTTAGCATCAAGCTCGTCTGATTTATGAAGTTCTTTGTAGGTCTGGTACTTCATATAATCTGATCCTTCTCCTAAGTTTATATGCTTCTCAATAAACTTTTGCCAAGCCAGAGGACTAATCATTATCACATGTTCTGTTTCAAAACTACTAATAAATGCGCCTGTAGCTCTGATCGTAGAGTGAATAGTGTTAGCAAATTTTCCACCTGGTACAATGTGTTCAATGACAAGAACATCGGGCTCTTCTATCTCTTCTCTACAGTACTTGCCAATGTATTGCAAGCGTTTTTCTAATGGAGCAGTTGGAGAAATACCATCAATGATGCCAGTCCATTGCAACTCCCCTGCTTTAAACCAAGCAAGACCCGGCTTAGAGGTCATCGAAATACAAGAAGGGTCAATGCTAAGAACTGTTCCTTCAAGAATTAGTTTTTCTGCACCAACCATTCTTTTACGTACACCTTCAATACCGTACTCAGTACGCTTCTTACGCTTAGTCTTTCGTTTCATAACACTTACATCGCTTTTTCTTATCATCATAAGACTTAACTTGATCACACATAACACTGCACTCAGAAGCACTAAGTGCTTTTTGCTCACTTTTATCATACCCATAAGAGTATGCTATTGCTGCTATAACTATAGCAATAATTACTTCCATATCCTACCACCCAAAGTTTGAGATATCATTTTCTTTTAGTAATTCCCACCAGCTAGAACGCAGTGCATATAGAAACTCTACAGCATCGTGATTCTCTTCAATCTTTTTCCACAAAGCTTGTAGCTTAAGATCTGGGTACCCATGTTTAAACGCTGGACGAAACAGCACATCATCGGTTTGAGAGATTACTAAAGCCAGAGCACTTGCTCTTAAATAAGGATCAAGCTCTTCGAGGGTATCTTTAACAATCTTAAATTCGTATTTGTTCTTAGTCTCTTCCATTGTAGGATACCTTATGTCTATCATCGTTACCTAAACCTCTTAGCTCATGTGAGAGTAAAAAGAGTACACAACAACCTAAGTGTGCTAAATGAGAAAGTTGAGTCTCAGGATCTTTATCCTCACCTCTAGCCCAAGCAAACAGATGCCTCATAGCCGCACCAATAAGTCTAGACCAAACAAATCCTTTAGTCCAGTTCCAAGCTTCGTACTTACTCCTACCAAACGTAAGAACTTTAGCAATTTCTTCTAAAGCTTCAGTTGGCAGTAGTTCTACATTTACTTTATCTGTATCATTTTTTACTGCAACAACCTCAAAGGTAAGAGGATTTTTCATTTCTGCATTACCACACACTCTAGCATTACCGTACACTAGAGCATCATCAAACACTCGAACATTATTATACACTCGAGCATTATTATACACTTCAGCATCACCATACACTCGAGCACTACCATACACTAGAGCATGACCATACACTTGAGCATTACCATACACTTCAGCATTATTGTACACTCGAACATTCCCGTACACTCGAGCATTACCAAACACTCGAGCATTATCATACACTCGAGCACCATTAAACACTCGAGCATTATCAAACACTCTAGCATTATCATAAACCCAACAATCTCCATCATGAGAAAGACTATTCTCAGATGCTACTAACCCACCCAAATCACCAGCCTTAACACCATTAAAGTCTTTCAGTGCTTTAAGTCTAAATAAGCCTGACTCATGTTCTATTAGAACGTATTTTTTATTTACTTCAGATGACTTACTGTCTTCGTCCATGTACACACTCCCTCCCTTACTTCTGTGGCTCTTTGATAGTTTACTGGTTTAATCCAGCTAAAGTGCATAGGGTCTGCTCTTTGTTTCCAAACTCCACCCCAGCTAAATCCAGCATCTTCAAACGTTTGTACAAACTTACAGCTAAACCCTTTCCTAAAGGAAGGGTAGCCTAAGAAACAGTTTAGATCAATAGACAATCCATAAGCATGTGTAGATAGTACTCTTTGTTTTTCACGTCCCCGAACATAGCGCACACTGAGACCCCCACACACTGACTTAACCTCTTTATCTAACTGTTTAGATTTAAGCTCAGCCTGTACCTCTTTGAGAGGCTGAACTAAATCTTTATTGACCCAAGTTGGTCTACCGAATAGATCTGTCTTCTGAATCCAAATCTTCATCTCGTGCCAGACGAGGCCACCATCTTGATCTATCTTCCCGTACCTCTGAGCCGCTTGTTCCATGCTCTGAGGTTGGTAAGCTATCATCATGATTAACCATATCATCTGCTACTCTCCATACTTTTTTGTCCTGATCGTAGAGATCTAGTATCTCTGGAAAAGGAACATACATATGAACACCCGAAGAGTGAACAACCTCAACGATTGTTGCTCTTGGGTAGTTCTGTGCTATTTCTTTAAGACTCTTCATTTGTACCTATAGGTTCAGCCCACGTTACATCAGAGTTAACACCCCAACCTGCTTGTACACCTGCCGTGTTTAGAAACTCATCTGCTTTATCATACCCCGCTTGGTATGCTTCTTCTACAGTGTCAGCTTCCACCGTCAGATAATGAGAGTAAATTACTTCTACTTTAGTTTGGTACTTCATTAGTCATTCCCCGTCTGTGTTCTTACTTTACCTTTATGGAGGCGTAGACTGCATGTATTAGAAACCATGACCCAATGTTTAGTTAGAGGTACAAGTTGTCCATGAATCACATACACAGTCTTACCGATCTTAATCACAGTCCTATGACAAAAGTATCCTACATACTCAGGCTTAAGATTAGGTTTCTTTTTATGTCTCTTTTTCTTTTTGTATTTATGTTTATGTTTAACGATAACCTTACCATCTTTACCATCTGTACCGTCTACTCCGTCTTTACCATCTGTTCCATTCTGTCCATCAGTGCCATGCTTAATGAGTACTGACTCATTACCACATGTTACAATCGCACCTTCATCTACCTCAGCAACAGAACAGGATGAGCCATCCGCACCATCCTTTCCGTCTGCGCCATCTTCTCCGTCCTCACCATGTACAGCTTTAATGTGTGTACGAGTGTTTTCTTGTTCATCGTCTGGCTTAACGTAATACCCACATGAAGTAAGTCCTAAGATTAGTAGTAGTCTAAGCATCGAGTATCTCCTTTAATGATGGATGCTGTTCTAATAGAATACGTTTTGCTTCTAGTGCTATCTGTCTGTGTTCCTCCTGTGTACTCTCATGTGTACGTACATTAATGTAATGAATCCAAGATCTGATACTACCTTTCATATACATCTTAGTACCTGTATTGAGGGGCAGTAACATGCGTGCACACTCTTTAGCAATGTTTTTACTAAGCGCTTCTTTATAAAGTCTGTACGCTAGACTAAACACTTGCTTTTGAGCGTACCCAAACCATGCTATATCAGTCGGGTTTAGATCATCAAAACTGTTTTGTCGATTCTTGTTGTCTTGTCTACGAGCTGGCGCTTCAATCATACCAAACTTACTCTCTGAGTACCTTTGGCTGTATTCCTGAAATGAAAAGCTTCTGTGCCTAAGAATCTGCTGGGCTATGGCTCTAGATGTTTTGATCTCTAGGGTCATGTCACTCATCTCAAACACAGACCAATGTCCATGCCTAGCACAGTACTTAAGCAGCTTCTCATAACTAGTGTTATTTTGTTTGGGTGAGCTAACCCTAGCACAGTAAGCCATGAGACCCTCAGAAGTTCGAAGTTCCTCAGGTATGTCGGGACTTTGAACTGCTTGGGTCAAACTGATTAATCTAACTGTAGACATTGTATCCCCTTTAGTTTGAAAAGCAGTACGCTAAGATCATTCTTATACTTTTCGTCAGCATAATACAAGTACTTTATATTCGTAGAGCAAATAAGTTTTGCACACTCAGCACACGGAAACATTGTACAGTACATCTTGTATGCTTTGTCTCTAATGTTATTACCATGGATCAAAGCGTTAGCCTCAGCATGAATCACATAATCGTACTTAGTTTTACTGTGCCACACTGGATAAGGTTCTTCTACTCCAGGAGGAAACCCATTGTATCCTGTACTAAGTATGTGGTTTTGATTATCAACAATCACACACCCCACTTTAGTCTTAGGATCTTTGGACATTTTTGCTATAGATCTAGCTACGTCCATAAACTCTTTAGACTTAGATTTCACAGTGGCCTCCAGCACAAGCAACTTGGTCTGTTAATTGTGTGTTATCATCTTCTTCTAAGACTTGTGTTAGATCTAAGTTCTTAAGATACTTGGACATTTCTTCAAACCTATTTGAAGTAATCTCTTCAAATGGTAAGTGTTTGTATGATCCTCCATCGTGAGGGAGTACAGCAATACCATTGTAACAATGTCTATTCTGCCACATCCATAAGCCTACCATACCCCACTCGTTATCCTTCACTGAGATAGTGCAAGATACATTATGACCATTGTCTCCTTTAATATGACCGGGTGTCACCCACTCATCAGAGTACTTCTTAACACGCTCGAGCAGCATCAATGCTGTTTCAGTCTCTCTTACTACAGCATTATTAGGAGCCATTTGAGGTACCATCAAGTGGGCTTTTTTATGTGACTCGAATGTATCCTCTTCAACTAGCTCGGATACTTTAGTCTTTAGAAAAGAGTACAGAGCAGAGGGTTTAGTAAGTCCGATCCTACGAATATAGTAAGGAGCATGCCAAGCATGAATGCCGCTAGAACTCCCCACAACACAACTGGTAGTGCCAGAAGGTTTAACACAAGTCTGTCTAGCCGCTGTTCGTATTCCAATTGCTGCTGCGATTCTAGCATTTTCTTCTTTGACAATGTTAGCTCCTTTAGTTAGATCAAACATATGATCTGTGCCAGATGCAATACCTGTATTACCTACTCCAATAAGAGCATCTCTCTCAGTGGTTCTTTGCCACACAGGACGCAGATAATGGAAATCAGTATACCCGGCCTGTAGTGTTCCAATAAACGAAGCAGCTTTACATCTAGCATAGAAGTCTTCGGCTGTAGTAATATCAGTCTGGTTTATCTCTGTAAGATTACAGAACTGATTAGGCCTTAGACCTATTTCTACACAGTTAGAAACAAGTAAACCACTAGTCCAGAACCTATGCTTCTCGTCCTCTACTGTAATATCATATACATCTTCGTAACCTAACTCTTCAACTCTAAGTATCTTAGAAGAGTTTGTTCTAATTTGATTATCCTTAATTTCCTTTTCGATCTTATATTTTTGGATGAAGCCTACAGTTTTCATAAATAAACCAGAGTGGTTGTAGATAATTAAATTGTAACTTTCTCTCGAAGTATACGCTCCATTCTTATGAGTTACTTCGTATGGTTTATTAGTTACAATACTAGACTTAATGCCTAAAGAAGAAAGCATTTCCTGAGCCTGTTCTACAACACGATAAGAGGTGGCCTTTAACTGTACTCTTTTGGCTGTTACTGTACCACTGGCAGAAAATAAACCACGCAAAAATCCTGCAACTTTCTTTGCATCTCCGTAATAAAACCTATCAGGAATTACACGCTCAAATGTTCTGGGCAACTCTTCTTTAGTTACACTTGATTCTACCTCCCACGTGTAAGGGCTGGCTCCTTTTCTTTCTTTATTAATAAGCTTAGCGACTTCACTTACGTGGTAGTCTGTATCCTTATTTCCAATACACAAAAATACTTTATTACTAGCCTTATGATAGGTTCCATCTCCTAGCATAAGTCCATCCATAATATCTCTCGGATTAAGTTCTTGATACTGGTTCTCTGGTCCCCATACTACATCAATACATTCAGCATCTTTAACCTGAATCTTTTCATTATCACAATACACTTCATGGTTATCTGTACCCAGGAAATATCCAGAATCACAGATGTATTTGTATACCATCTTATGTCCAGTCTTCCACTTCCGAGTAACCTTAGTCCATTTCTCTCCAGACCAAACCGCATCTCCCTCATTAATATCTCTAAGATTACGCAGTCCTTTAGGAGTTAGAAGCTTAGTGTCTAAACTCATGCAAGGGTTAGCGCCCCAATCCGTATTGTTAGTAAAGTAAAACCCAGGCTCACCTGAACCTGAAGCCTGGATTTTTCTCCACACGTCAAAGAAAACATCTCTAGTAATCTTAGACCGTACTACTACAGCAGAGTTATTAGCTCGCCCACGCTGGGGGTTTTTCTCCCACCAGTCATTAAACTTACACGAGAGCATCTCTTCATCGTCAATATCAAAAAGGGAGATGAGGGCAGCGCGGCGGATACCTCCAGACAGTACAGCATCAGCAATATGACAAACCATATCGTGTGCTTGAATGCTAGATAATTTACCTCCATCAGGCACTTCATTGAGGATAGCCTCAAGATGAGTATGACATACGCGTAGAGGTTCAGGACCAGGAGCTTTACCTCCAGAGGTTACGAGCCTAGATCCTTTAGCTCTAATATCACTATAAATAAATCGAGGCTTAGACTGTCCACACATGTAAGCTTTGATTAAGGCTTTGATACTGTCAGCCCAGCCCTCAATACTATCTCCAATAACAAACTTACGAGTCTTTAAAGGTTTACGAATAGTAGGTAGCTGTTCAATATGTTTGTTCTGTACTGAGTACCCTACACCAGACCCACCCAATAGTAAGAACATAGTCTCATGAAATGCCTCCCAACTATCTACCGGCATGTAAGCACAGTTATACATACGAGCATTGTTTAGTTCGATAGGTTTACCACCAAACTGAATGCTACGCATAGAGGGTAGGACTTTTTTTGGTACAACAAAGTCCTTATACGTTCTGACTATCTCATCAATTAGCTGAGGATAGTGTTCCATATGCATCTGCATATTTCTTTCTACTGCTTCATTCCAAGTCTCTCTCCTTTGTAACTCTGGTATGTACTTAGCATACTTATCAAATACAACTACATCACTTAACAATTGAATAGAACTATCTACCGCTTGAACCAAAACCTGCGTCCTTTCTTTCTGAGTCTGATAGAGAATCCGTTTCGATGAATGAAACGGTAGGATAGGGTAGCACAATCAGCTGAGCAATTCTATCCCCAATCTCGTATTTTCTCTGTGTAGAATTAACTGAGAAGACAGCCCTAATTTCACCACGATATCCAGAATCAATAATACCTACAGAGTTAGCTAAAGATAGCCCAGTCTTATGTATAGAACTTCTAGGTACTAGCATACCATAGTATCCTACAGGAATTTCTACTGCTAGTCCTGTACCATAAACTATTTGACTCTTATCAGTATACTCCAGACTGGTTGCAGTTAAGTCTAACCCAGCATCCTCGGCTTTAGCGTACTTAGGTATAACTGCTTGCTCACTTAATCTTTTGATCTTTACTTCTACAAAATCTCTATGAGTTTGATATGCATACGTACGTTTCATTTACCCTCCCTCTAAAGGTATTGATAGTTCTTCTCGATATAATCAGCTATTTTCGCAAAGGACACACCATCATCATTCGCGTGTGTGAGATCTCTGTAATTTACATTATTTATGGTTATGTTCTTGTCGTCCCTGCGCAGCCCATCGTAAGAATACATGCCGTACTCATCCCTGATCCGCTCAGGCAGCATCTGTGTACTATCTCCCATACTGTGTACGGCTCCTTCTCGGACCCAAGGATCTTTACTCTCTGCTATATTAGCTGCTACTCCTAGGCAACAGTACCTGTCGCCCTGTCGTAGATACTTCCGACCCTGCTCATACCGTCCGCTTCTTAGCGCCTCAACCAGCTTCATTGCTTTGTCTTTTTTCAATACCTTGTTCCTCTGATTAGATTAAAGGATTGCTCAACAGTCCATAACAAACAAAAAATATTGCCCAAGATCCTTTCTGTCCAAACCCTACATGACCAGCTCCACCCAGTATAACCTTAGTCCACTCTGCTTCAGCAAACTCTTCAACAGTAAAGCCTGCCTTCAAGCATTCATCTTTATCTGGCTTATCAGATGAGTCCCGCATGGATCTAATTATTTCTAGTTCTTTTCCTGTGTTAAGATCCTTCCATCTATACTGAGCCATTACATCTTCTCCTGTAAGTTTCTTTTTGCGCATCGATATCTCCAGACTATAGCCAAGAATAGACTGTTTACACAGTAGTTTAATAGCATTGGTAGCTCGTTTAGTTGTACAGCGTACACTATGCCCATTACTTCTCCCACTGTCCAGAGTATCATGAACCAAAGACTGATGTATATCTGTTTATCCTTATATGCTTGATAAGCTAAAGGTGCTGTACAAATACAGAATGCTACTTGACTAATCCATCCAGTAATTTGTAGCAGCATGCTATCTCCTAGACTTAACGTCTTCTACAATCTTAGACCAAACAAAATCTCCAGGACCAAGAGACATATTAGATAGTTGCTCAAGTATCTCTGCGTCTTGCATCTTAACTTCTGTGAAGATTGTTGGTGGTGGTTCATTTTCTAAACCATCCCAACAAACGCACATCTTATCCCAGTTGACTGGGTAGTACTCTTCTCCTACTCTAATCTTCAGTATGTAATTCATTGCGCATCCTATACACGGCTTCTTTTAGTTCACGTATATACTCATCTTCTTCTGAGTACAGAGCTACATCAATAGCAGCTTTAGCTACATCAATCAAGGATTGAACAGTTTCATCTGTGATACTAACGCTCAGCATTTTCATGCTCCTTATGCTTAGCTATAACATCTTGCACACCATGCATCAACATGTTACCTGCTAGAACTTTCAAACTTACACCCGACTGATTAGCATTGTGTCTTAGAATATTATATAACTCTTGAGGTATTAATGCTGTTACCTTAACTTGATTCATTTTTTTCATATTTTATCCTTTATGTGCTGTGTTTTCTATACGAGTTGCAGAACTTACAGGGATAAACTCGGCCTTTTCTTGAAACTCTGTGAGTGTTCTAGCTCCCACATAAGTGAACGCTGAACGTAGTCCACCTTCAATTTCAGCCAGTACTTTATCTACAGGACCAGTGCAGGACACATAAGTCTGCTCCCCTTCGGAAGTACAGTACTCATCATACTCAGTCTTATATGCTGAGCCTGAGTAAAGCTTATACTGCTTAGCTCCTGTGCCATAGTTTATTATTCGACCTGGAGTTTCATCCGTACCAGCAAACATACCTCCCAACATAACAGCATCTGCACCTGCTGCTAAAGCTTTAGCTATATCCCCAGGCCTCCGCATACCGCCATCAGCAATAATAGGAATACCTCCTATCTTACAAAGCTTAGAACATGAGACGATAGCATGAAGCTGAGGCACTCCGACCCCCGTCTTAATACGAGTAGTACAGACAGAACCAGGACCAACACCTATCTTAATACCATCAACATTACCAGTATGATCTAGAAATTGAGAAATAGATTCTGGATTAGCGAAGTTACCAACAACTACATAGGGACAGCCTAGTTCTTTAAGCTGCTTGTATTGCTCAGCTACCCTAAGTTGAGCACCATGAGCTACATCTAAAAAGAAAATATTTGCACCATGTTCTAACAAAACGGCTGCTCGGCCGAGCTCGTTGGTTCCTAATCCTACTGATACTGCTGCATCTTTCCAACGTTGGAACTCAACTGCATTGTCTTCAATGCTATTAAATCTATGAAGTACACCCATAGCACCACGTTTACTCATAGCCTTACACATGCTAGACTCTGTAATACTAGCCATATTAGCAGAGAATACAGGTAAACCCATCTTAAAATATAGTTCAGTACTTAAGTCTACTGCTGCTCTAGTATCTAGTGTAGAAAAATTAGGTTGAATTAATACGTCATCGAAGGTTAGTCTACTCATTTTGTTTCTCCCAAATTCTTGATGCTACAACAGAACTTAATAGCTTGTTCATAAACTTCAATTAGTCCGAACGAATAGTTCGCCTTTTTTCCTATTTCAGCATAGTGCTCTAACCAATGTTCATAAGTATGTGATTCACCCCCTATGTTAATATGATTGTCTGTTGCTGTTAGACTATGTTCAGGTAAGAGCATAAAGATAGGATTGTTTGTTACTATATTATTACCAAACACTCGAGCATTACCATACACTCGAGCAGTATCGTACACTCGAGCATTACCCCACA
>JAAUYB010026472.1_pt1 | contig 53686 bp, 40 predicted proteins | sample 7278071 | NCBI WGS metagenome assembly JAAUYB01 (sample SAMN14350121, study PRJNA611818) | marine sediment metagenome | isolation source: surface marine sediment (1.8m) | place: French Polynesia: Moorea | collected 2018-08
CTGACCAATCCTTGAAGCTTGCGGCTTGAAACAAGCTGCAAGCTACGAACCCTTGAGGCTTGAGGCTTGAAGCTTGAAGCTTGCTCCCCCCCAGAGGCGGAGCGGACGGGTAGGGGCCCGTCCGCTCCTCCTCCAACTCGTTGATTTTCCACGGCATCGCACCCCGACTGTAAATGCTTACAAACAAGCTCTTGGAAGCATGCGGACTGAAGATCCGTGTCAGGTTCGACTCCTGGTACACAAACAGCATTTGCAACTTGTGCGCTGCCGCGGAAAGTCAACGGGTAAGCTGGGCGGGCTTCGGCTTCACCATTCATGTCCCTTCAACCACTTGTCTCTTGCGTTCGTTTTCGCGCCGTTACTCCAATTGCTTACACTCATAGCTCAATGGTAGAGCAACAGGCTTGAACTCTGTCGTTCCGGGTTCGAATCCCGGTGAAACACCACAGCAATCGGAACTCGCGCGAAAGCGAACGCAAGGGGCAAGGAATTACCGGCCGATTTTTGAACAGGAGCATCCAATGAACATCGCATTACTGCACCGCATGATCAGGGCCGAAAGCCGGGTTGCCCGTCGCCTGATGGCGCCGGTGATTCCAGGCGGAAAGCTGCGTGTTCGCGTTCAGGGCATGGTTCGCAGTTGGCGGCCGGACCGCGAGGACTTCGAGGGATGGGGCATCTTCCGGCCTACCGTCGGTAACCTCGCCCGTTTCGTCAGGGAAGCCTCGCCGCTTGCCGTGGAAAAGTATCTCGATCTCTTTCCCCGCTTCCGAATGCGGCTCGCCTACCCGTTGAAGGGCAACAGCTGGTTGGCGTTCCCCTTGAACGAGTCCGATATGCGGCAACGCCTGGGACGCGGCGGCGCTTTCACCGTGCATCTGGTCAACGAGGGCTCCGCCTTCGACGTGGTCGATGCGCGCTGGGACGGCGCCGCCTTGTGGTACGCGGGTCCCGAATTCCGTGCCGATCCGGTGGTCACCGACTACCTGGTTCAGGCGTTGGCGGAAGGCCTCCAACCTCAGCAACTGCACGCGCCCAACCTGACCCCGGACGATCGCCTAATCTACGATCGTGTCTGGTCGGAACGGGTTGCCGGTCGCTCCCGTCACACCGACCTGGCCGGGCGGCAACTGGAAGAGGCGCTCCACCTGGCCGGTGGTCAGTTGGTGGGTTATCGGGACCGGGGCGGTCACTGGTTCGTGACCTGGCGGACCGCCACCGGTGAGATCCACAACAGCGCGATCGCCAAGGACAACCTGAACGTGATCAGCGCGGGCATCTGCCTGGACGGCGGCGATTCGGCCTTCGACCTGCAATCGCTGGTGGGCGTGGTCGAAAAGCGACCCGACTGGACCGAGGTCTTCTGAACCACGAGGAAGTAAAACCATGAGCCGCATTCATATGCACGAACAACTGCACCGGGGCGAGGCGTCGATGGCGCGCCTCGCCGCATTCCCCGTCACCATCTGCGGCGCGGGTTCCCTGGGCGCCGGCATCACCGAGAGCCTGGCTCGGACCGGTTGCGGTCGCCTGACCGTGATCGACCGCGATCGCGTGGAAGAGCACAACCTGTCCACCCAACCTTACGGTCGCGGCGATATCGGTTCCAAAAAGGCGACCATGCTGGCCAACCAAATCTACCGCGCCGTGGGCGTGAAGGTAGATGCCGTGACGCGTGAGTTGGAAGAGAGCAATGCCCGCAAACTGCTGCGCGGCGCGGAACTGGTGATCGATACCTTCGACAACAGCGTTGCTCGCGGCGTGGTCACGGAGGTCTGCCGCGATCGCAAGATCCCTTGCCTGCACGCGGGCATGGCGTCCGATTACGCGGAGGTGATCTGGAACCAGGTCTACACCGTCCCCTCGGATGCCGGCGACGACATCTGCGATTATCCCCTGGCCAGGAACCTGGTCACCCTGACCACGGCCCTGGCCTGCGAAACGGCGATCCGGTTCATCACCGGCGGTGAACGGGAAAGCCGCACGCTGACCTTCGGCGATTTCGCGGTCAAGCCTTACGAAAGTTGAACGCCCCGGGCGCGCACATGTCTTGGGCGCCTTCAAGCGATGTGACGTGGGAGCGAGCGCGAGGCGAAAACCTCGCCCGATCCCTGAAAAAGGCCTCGCGCTTGTTCCTTCGTCACAGCGTTTGGATGTTGATGAGACGTGTGCGCGCCCGGTGAGGATTACCGATCGACCCGCTTGCCCGTGGCCGGGTCGAAAAGCATGGTTCTGCCTTCCACGGTCTCTACCCGGAAACGGCCTTGCGAGTCGAATCCCACCAGGCTGCCCCATTCGTAATGGGATACCGTGCGCTTCAGCTTGCCGAAGTTGAAGATGAGCCGGTTCAGGGGAATCTCGCGAACCCCGGCGCCCTCGGCATAGAAGGTCAACATGATCATATCTTTGCGGTAGTCGAGGGGGATCAGGTTGTAGCCGCTATAACCGATTACCAGGTGTCGGCCGTCCTTGGACAGGTAGAGGGCGCGATGCCAACCGGGGATTTGCCACAAAACCTCACCGGGCGATTGGTCATCCTTGACCCGGTGGACCGTGGTCACCTGCTTGTCTACATCCGAAACGGCGCAGAATCCCCGGTCGCCGCTGAACACGGTATGGGTTGCCGGCGGAGGAAGAGGTTCGTCAGCGACCAGGAAGGCGATGGGAAAAAGGAACCACAAATAACGCGCCATGGACACCTCTCAGCTGTAGGCGAAGGTGGTATCGGGCAGCATTGTGTTCAATTCGGCCAGAACCGCGGTGAGATGACGGGCGCGTAACTCGTCGCCGATATTCATAATGCTGCGTGTATCGGCCAGATGCTTGTGACCGGTTTTGTATTCGTCCTGCTTGTACTGGAGGGCGTGTCCGAACTCGTGGGGCACGGTGCGAAAGCCGTCTTCGCAGACACCGTCGTCCGTACAGGCGCGGCGGGAGGCCAGGTCTTCGGAATCCAGGTTGATTTCCAGTTTGCTGTAGACCACGTTGCTGCGGTACTTGCCGCCCTTGGGCAGCTTGCGGGCGTTGACGGTCCAGTGACCGTCCTCCAGCACCCATTTGACATCGAAGTTGATAGGCACGCCGTCTTTCCACTCGGTAACCCACTTGCTCGTACCGCTTACCTTCAGCTTGACACGATTGCTCCAAGCGGCCCAGATCTGCCGGTCGAGCGTATTGTGAAAATGTTTCTTCTCGGCATAGGTCCAGGCCGTGGCGCCGGTGGAAACGATCCAGTTGTAGAACCAGCGTTGCTGAAAGAAGACGAAAGGCTTGGACGTATCCAGGTCGATCACCCCCCAATCGAGCTTGCGAACGATGTGGGCCATGGTTCAAACTCCTTCCGGCTCGGGGCCCGGATACTTTTCAGCGGCGCTCAGCCAGTGTATGTACCATTGCTCGAAAGTCAACGGGGCTTCGGGAGCCGTTTCCGCGCCGCGATGGAAGCGGCCCAGGTCGCCGCCGAAAGGTTGCAGAACCTGGCGCTGCTTGTCCATAAGCCACACCTGATTTCTTTGCGGCCCGGTGACTACCAACACGGCGATCATGTCGTGTCCGTAGGAGCACAGAGGAACGGTTCCGTGTCGATAGCGATCGAATTGGAAGGATTCCCACAGCTCGTTCGTCTTTTGCTCGGCTTCCTCCGGTTCCAGATGATCCCAATCGATTTTGTCGGCTTCTTCGTGGGACGTGTAGGGTTCGCTGAAGGGAAACGGCTTTTGCAGCAGGTCCAACGCACCGGCAAGTTCCCACATGGGTTCGCTGTAGAAGCGGACGAAGCTTGCGTCCTTGCCTTCCTTCGCGGGTTTTGCCCATTGTCGCCTGAATTCTTCGGGGATGAAATCCGGTAGTTCCGAGGGCGGCTCCGGTTCGGACGGCAGGTTGGCTTCCTTCCATTGTTGCGACAACTCGTCGGGGAACATGCAATGCATGGTTTGCTCCAACCGGAGTTTGTCGTCAGTGTCATCGATCAGCGCGGCGCGAAGGAAAAACAAGCCGTAACCCGGTCCCGCGCCGCCGCCGGAAACGTGAAGCATATATTCGCGGTAACCGGTCGGCAGGATAATGCCGGCCTTGGATTCGAAAACGGACGTCACCGTTTCGCACAGTGGCGGGCAGGCGTAGTAATAGTGCATATCCGAACCGAAGAGTCGACGATCGGGGTCCGCCTCGCCGAGGCGCTTAAGCCGAGAGGTAATGCTTTGTGATTCCATGGAAATTGCTCCGCTGTTATTTACAGGGGTAGGTCTTGCTGCGCTCGGTACCGTCCTTGGCCTTCCATTTGTATTCGATATCCACATCATTTTTTTTGGCAAAATTCGCAAGCGCGGCATCGCAGTCGGGACACGCGGGTAAGCTGCTCATGTGCTTCGGACCCCTGGTCTGGCCAATTGAGACAAGCACAACCTTGTTACCGGGTAACCTGGGATCTCCGTCCAGGGACTTCATAAAGTGCCACTCGGTATGGTTGATGCCGCCGTACTGATCCGCGCGCCCGGTCGTCTGGGTGCTCCACCACTGCAACGATTTACTGTTGCCGGGCAGAGGGATTTTTTCACCGCCGGAAATCAGCCAGGCATACATCTGGTGCAGACCCTGGGGATCGCAGGCAATGGTGGGATCGTCCACATAACCGTAGAAGCGGTCGCCGCCCTCCAAGCGAAGCGGGTCCTGGGAGATGTAAGCGCCGGTATCCGGGTCGTAGTAGCGGAAGCGGTTGTAATACAGACCGGTTTCCTCATCTTCGTACTGCCCCGGTAAGCGGAACGGGCAGGCCGTGTGTTCGCCCTCCAGGGTTTTGACCCTGCCGTAGATATCCAATTCCATCGACCAGACGGATTTACCGTTGCCGTCGTGCATGGAGACGGGGACGCCCCTGTAGTCGCAGATCACGGCATAGCGTTTTTGGCCGACCATCCTGGCCATGGGCATGTAGGTTTCGGGCTCGAACAGCCAGGTCACCGCATCCGGGATGTGTTTCTCGGCCGATTCCGCCCTGCTCGCGGCTTCATCCACCCACTCGTGGAGCGGGTTTTGCTCGTCCCAAAGCCAACGAGTGGTTTTCCCTCTGAACGTTTTGGCAATGCGTCTACCCAGGGCGTCGTAGGTAAAGTCTACAGTTGCGCCGTCCGGTCGTTCCACCCTGGCGAGCAAACCCGCGCTGTTCCAATGGTAATGCCATTGGCCGCCGTTTGCCCCGGTCTTGCGGATCAGGTTGCCGTCCGCATCGTATTCGAAACGCAGATTGCCGTCTGTGCCCCGCATCTCCAGCAATTGCCCGCCCGCACCGTAAACCCGGTCGGAGCGGTCGCGGGTCTCGTAGAAGTTGCCGGCTTCGTCGGGGATGCGGTGTGTTCGACTGCCGTCCGCATAGGCGGCGCCGATCAGGAAACCGGCGCGATCGCGCGTATAACGGGTGATGCCGTCCGGCCCCTCTTCCTGTTTCAGGCGGGTGCCGCTACCCCAAGCATAAGCTTGATTGCGTTGTATCTCGCCGTTGCTCCGAACCTCATGCCGCAAGGGCCGCCCGAACTTGTCCCAGGATGTGAAGGATTGCAGGTTGCCGGGCAGGCTTCTGGAGAGCTCCAAGCCCAAGCGATCGCGTTCGAAACGGGCCTCCCAGGCTTCATTGGTTTCGGCGGTCGTGTCGGAATAGCTGATATCCATAACCCGTCCGCCCAGGTTCCGTTCAATCACCTGATCGGCGCCCAACGAGGATTTCATGCGGACGCGGAGATCGCGGGCGTTGTATTCGGAGGTGATCCAGTGGCCGTCCTGCCGCTCGCACAAGACATTGCCCGCCGGATCGCGTTCAAACTGCACCGTTGCCTGGTCGTTGACCGCTTCCATCAAGTGACCGTCGGCGCGCCAGGCGTATTTATCGGCGCTGCCGTCGTCGTAGGTCGCGGCGGTGCGACGGTTGCAGGCATCGTAATCGTATTGGGTTACCTTGCCGCTCGGGTGTCGTTGTTCGATGATGTTGCCCACCGCATCGCGGCGATAGGTGCGCACCGCGCCCTCAAAGGTGGTTTCCTCGATGATCTTGCCGCGCTCGTCCCATTGGAACCGGCAGGTCTCGCCCTTGCCGTTGCTCATGCTGAGCAATTGTTCCTCGGTGTCGTAGCTGAAGGTTTGCGTGAGGTCGTTCTCCGTGCGCGTAGCCAGGCAGCCCAAACCCGTATAAGTCATGGTTACATTGGTGTTGTTTGACCGGAAGTGGAGCGGGTTATCCATGGGGTCGTAGGTTTTGCTGTGGATGTTGCCGTTCGCTTCGTGAATTTCGATCAGGCGACCCTTCAGGTCATAGCGATGTTTCTGAACCTGACCGTGAGGGTCCTTCAAGGCGATCAGGCGGCCCAGGCGGTCGAACTCGCTGCCGGAAGTGATACCGTCGGTCGAGCGCAGTTTGACGGCATTCCCCTGCTCGTCATAGGTAACGGAGAAGGATTGCCCTTCGGGCCTCATTAGTTGGACCGGTTGGGAACCCCGCCAGGTGAATGTGGTTTGACGTTGCAGGGGATCGATGCGCGCGATCAAGCGGTCCAGGTCATCGAAACGCCATTGCCATTTACCGCCGGCGGGATCGGTTCCCGCGATTCGGTTGTCCCGGTCATCGTAAGCCGCTTCTACTTTGCCGCCGTCCGGCTGCATGACCTCGATGATATTACCGCGTGCGTCGTGCTTCCAGGCGGTGGTGTTGCCGTTGGCATCGGTTTGCGAGGTCTTGCGCCGGAATTCGTCCCACTCGTAAGCGGTTTCGCCGCCGCGCGCGTCCAAGATCTTGACCACAAGGCCGTCTTCATTGCCCATGTAGGTGGTCTGGTGACCCAGCGAGTTTTCCACCACGGCGACGTGGTTTTCCTTGTCGTAGGTCAGCACGTGATCGTAGAGCCCGCCGTCGCCCCAGGTGCGCATGCACCAGGCGTCGTGGTCGATGCCGTCGTAGGCGAAGTAGAACGACAGGCCATTGCGGTCGGTCTCCTGCACCATCAGGTGGTATTTGTAGGCGTAGCGGAAGGGAACGCCGGTGCCGTCGTAGGCGGCGATCAGGTCGCCCTCATCATCGAACTCGTAACGCAGCATATCCACGCGTTGGCCTTCTTCGTCCGGGTGAGGGGTGCTGACGCGAACCAGTTGACCCTTTGCATTGTGATGAAAGCCGATCAGGCGTCCCGCGCTGTCGATGATATGGGTCAGGCGGCCTACCTCGTCGTAGTGTAATTGGATGTTTGCGCCGGCGCGATTCTCCACGGCCAGCAAAGGCAGGGTATCATCGAGTCGGTTTGCTTTCCCGAAGACGTAGCGCAGTTTATCCGGGCCCTCCACGATGATCCGGCCGTTCTCCATGGTCAGGTCCAGGCGCTCGTGTTCGTTGCGAGCGGTGTTTTCTCCCTCGCCGGGGTAGAAGTAAAGGTCGCGACCGTCACCCGCGTGAAGCACCACGCGTTTCTTTTCGAAGCGAATGAACTGGTCGTAGGTATGGCTCCAGCCGTGACCCAGCGGACCCTTGTAGGTAGACCGGCTTGCGTAGGAACGCTCCAGTTTGAAGGGCAGCGGGCCCGGTAGTTCCAGTTCCACGGAATCGGTCAGCACCATACCGCTCATTACATCCACGGGGTGGCCGGTCAGGAAGCAGATCGCCTTGCTCTTCCAACTGCCCGGTTTGGCCTTCATCAGGCTATGCAGGCGGCCCGAGACCCACTGAGTGCGGATCAGGCTCATGAAGGCGGCGAAGAAATCCAGTGCGGGCGGTCCGCCGATCAGGACCGGGGCGCCCATGGGGACGGCGATCACGGTAGAAGACGGCAGGCGTATGGGCTCGCCGCAACTCATGGCCAGGTCGCCCAGGCGACAGGCGTTGGTGCCGTTGACGTAAACCGTCTTGGAACCGGTGATCATGGTGGCGTCGTTGCTGGGGATGGGACTGGGAATACCCGGATCGGGCGACTTGCCCGGGATGGGCGGCTTCAAACCCGCGGGAACCGGCGCCCAGGCCACGCCCGGCGGCATGGGAAAGTGCGGGCAGACCAGCATGTTGGTGGCGTCGGTGCCGGTGGCGGCCGACGGCATGTTATTGGTGAAGACGGGCCCGCCGAAGCCGCCGCCGGTGATGACGGATACGCCCGCCGAGATAACCGTACTCACGGCCAGGCCTACCGGGTCGAAGATCATGCCGGTGAAGGGATGGGGCAAGGGGGTTGGAACGGGAACCCCGGGGGGCGCGGGAACCAGCACCCAGTGGATGTCGATACCCACCACCATATCAAACCATTTTGCGCCGATCATACCGCGGCCTCCATGGGTTGCGCCGCCACTTCATCGGCGGCGACCAGGCGTTGCTCGATTTCTTTCGCTTCTTGGTGCAGGCCGTTCTTGTGCAACAGGTCGATCAGGGCGCCGGCCACATCGCGATAACCGCTTGCGCGCAGTTCGGCGGGCGTGGACTCGGCCGCTTTGGCGACCACGGCGCGCCAGCACAGAATAGCGGCGTCCCTGTCGTCTATTTCCAGGTTGGCGGTTCCGGCCAGCCTGAGCGCTTCGAAATACAAGAGCCGGTTTTGTTCGATAGTCGCGGCGGCCGCGCTTTGTTCGTAGGCGCGCACGGCCCGTCCGTAACGCTGTTGTTTCAAGTACAGGTAACCCAAGGCCATGCGTATTTGCGCCAGTTGCACGCGCGCGGTGATGCTCTCGGCCAGGGACTCGGCTTCCCGATAAACCTTCTCGGCCTGCTCTTCCTCTTTGAATTGAAGGTGGTAGCTTGCCAACACCATGGTCATCAACACCTGTTCCATGACCACGCCCTGTTCGGCGCAAATGGCGCAGGCGGCTTGCTGGCGCTCCACGGCTGTCTTACGATCGTTTTTACCCGCTGCCTTGGCGCCCGCCAATACATGCTCGCGCAACTTCTCGGCCTTGGATCCAGTGAGCATGGGCGGCAAACCCGCTTCTTCAGCGGCGGCTTGGATTTCCTCTTCCGTGGGTTTGGGCTTGCCCGGTCGCGGCGGCGGCGTCACGTCCGGCGCGGCGCAACCCGGGTGGGTGCCCTCGGCGCGACCGGCGGCCGGCGGGCCCATCAGGGTACCGAAGTAATCGGACGTTTCGTCCTCGTCCACGCTGAAGTCGCATTGTTCCATCTTCTCTTTTTCGACCGGGGCAAGATCGGGCCATTTCGGCTGTTTTTGGGATACCGTAACAAAGCGAATGTCCAACGGACGCAAAACCTTGTAAAGGTGAACCAGGACCGTATCCCAATCGGATTGGTCGGTGATTTGCGTGGGCAGCCAACAGACCAGAGGCGGAGCCAGAACGTCTTTCAAACTCAGTGCAAAGGCGCGGATATGATCCACCAGCACTACCAGGGCGTCGGCATGATTCGGTTTTGCCGGCTTCATCACCGGGAGAGGCTCGCCTTTTTTCGCGAAAGCCTCGGCCAACATGCGATAGTGTTCCTTGATGATTAGCGTCATCTGCGCGACATCCTCGCCGGCGTTACGCCAGGGCGTGGGAAAGATCAGCATTGGAGAAGCATTCTCCATTTGCCACTCCTCGCCGCGCAGGGCTTTGGTCAACATTTCCACGTGTCGGGTCTCGCTGATTACCTGAAGCACGGTTTGTTCCGGGTCATCCCGAAAGGCGCGAAAATCCTCTTGGAAATCAGCCAGTGCTTGCGAAATAGGGTCCAAGGCGTCCTCCTTGATTTCGCTTAGTTCAGCTTCAGGATGGGAGAGGTGACCATGGTGACGCCCGGGGTGAGCACCACGCTGCTGCCGCCGCAACTCAAGGCAATGCTGCCCGGCGACATGGTGATCGTGCTGCCGCCGCAACTCAGGGTCAGGTTCGTGCCCGCGTTCATGGTGATGGTAGCGCCCGCGGAGGTACTGACCGCGGCGCCCACGGTCGTCGTCTGTTTGGCTCCCACATTGACGGTCTGGTTGGAGCCCACGGTGTTGGTCTGGTCGGCGCCCACGGTCACGGATTGGGAAGTGCCCACGCTGACCGTCTGGCTGCTCGCCACGGTTTGGGTCTCCGATGAATTGACCGTCATCGAGTGGTTCCCGTTCACCGTTTCGGTTTTCGAGCCCAAGACCGTGTGCGTTTCGCTGCCGCCGATTTGGGTTTCCTGTTTGCCTTTGATCGACACGTCCTGGTTGGCGCCTACCGAGTAGCTTTCATTGGCGCCTACCGAAACCGATTGGTTGCTGCCCACGGAAATCGATTGGTTGCTGCCCACGGATTCCGTGTTATCGACGGAAATATTCACGGTCTGGTTGTTCTCCACGGTAACCGAGCGATCGTTCTTGATGGTGGCCGACTGGTCGTTCATGACCAGCGTGGTCATGTCTTTTTGCGAGCGGATATCCAGCATCTCGCTGCCGTCGGTGTCGTCGAAGATGATGTGGTGGTCCTTGATGGTTTTGATGATGTTCTGGTACTTCTTGGCCGGTCCCAGGGGGGCGGTGTTGAAGTCGTTGTAGACGCGACCGGTGACCAGCGGCAGGTCGGGGTCGCCGTCGATGAAGGTGACCACCACGTCGTGACCCACGCGGGGAATCCACTGAATGCCGTAGTCCTTGCCCGCGTAGTTGTTGGCCACGCGCACCCACATGGAGCTGCGCTCGTTCATGCTGCCCTCGCGATCCCAGTGGAACTGCAATTTGCAGCGGCCCATGTCGTCCAGGTAGACCTCGCTGCCCGACGGACCCGTGATGGTGGCCGTTTGCAGACCGGCGATCTTGGGTCGCGGCGTGCGGCGGACCGGCCGAAAGGGCACCTCGACCGGCTGGGCGGCAAAGCGGCACTGGTAGACGCCCTGCTCCGCGCTGATTTCCAGGGAGGTCAGCAGCCATTTCACATTCAACTCGTCGCGGAAGTGATCCTTCATGGTGAAGCAATAACCCGCTTCAAAGGACCGACAACTTGCAACTCCCCAGCCGTTTTTGCTCCACGCGGTCATCTCTTCCTTGCGCAAATCCGCGTAGCGTTGACCCTCGCTTTTATCCTTGTAGTTTTGGGTGTGGTCGTATTGTTCCAGGGAATCGTAGTTGGGCACCTCGGTTTCCGTTGCCTCGGCGGAAATGTTGGTTTGCGAGGTCTCGTAGTTGTAGTGCTGTTGGCTCAACTTGCCGGCGCCCACGGTTTCCTCGTAGGTGAAGTCGCTGATGAACTCCTGCTTGCCGAAAGCCATGCGCGCGCTGATTTCTTCCACGTAGGTGGCGTCCGCAACGGGGATACAGTCGGGATGCCCGCCGGGATGGTCGCTGAAGATGACCTTGTCGTTTTCCTGGTCGAAGAAGAAGCAGATGCCCTCGTCTTCCAGCAGGCGCGAGATGAAGTTGTAGTCGCTTTCCCGGTACTGCACGCAATAGGTGCGCGTGGGCGGCGAACCGTTGACCTGCCATTCCATGGTGATGCCGTAGGCGTTGACCACTTCTTCCACGATATCTTTGGCGGTTTTGTCCTGGAAGACCCGGGTGTTGGTACCGCGCGTCAGCAGCCACAGCTTGGGGCGAATCTCCACGTGGTACACATACGACTGTTTCGACGCATTCGGCAGGTTCCCATGGCGGGTACGGCCCTGGCTGAAACGCGTGATGATGCCCGACAGCGTGCGGTCGTCTTCCAACTCCTCGCCGCATTTCAGGGTGATGACGGCCCTGGCTTGCAGCATGTCGGTGAACTTGAGGTTGTCATCCGGGCACTTGACCTCGACGTCGATGGTGTACAAGTCGGAGAGGGCCTGCTGCATGCGCAGGGATAAGGGTTGGATATCGGCGCCGGGGCTCTTCCAGATGATATCGGCGACATTGTGTTTGACGGCACTCATACATCCTCCTATCTGCCTGCATCAGGCTGGATTATAAGAAGCAAAGACCGGGCCGGCCCGAGTGACCTCGCCGCCTTTGGTGAGCGGCCTCACCGTATTGGGTCAAAAAAGGGAGATTATAAAAAGAAAACCCGAGCCGATAAATAATACCTACTCTATCCTACCACGCCGACAAAGCTTGGGATGTTCATATTTTGGAACACTTTGTTTGTGTTCCGGGAATGGATATGATGCAGATCATGCAGTGGCAAAAGCCGCCCGGATATGCTCGTCGGCGCCTGAACAGGCATAGCACCCGGCAAGTTAAAAAACACCGATGTATCGACTTGATGTGTTTCCATACTCCGCAAAAACTTCCCCTGGCCGCTCAGGGGCCGGGATAGAATGAGGGGCAGGAGGCATGACCGTGAAAAAATTCTTCAACACTGCCGGTCCCTGTGTTCCCCAAAAGCACTACATGCTTCCCGCGGAGGCCCGTAGCGGCGACCTGCACCAGTTGGTTGATGAAGAACGCTATTTTGTGATTCACGCACCGCGCCAGGTGGGGAAGACCACCTTGATTCAAAGCTTTGTGAATCAACTCAATGCCGAGGGCCGCTACCTGGCCCTGTACTGTACGCTGGAGACCGCGCAAGGCGTCGATCAGGCGGAGAAGGGGATTCCCATCTTGATCGCCATGTTGGAAGAAGCCGTTCGCTTGAGTCCTTATGCAACCTACAAGGCCTTTGCCCAAAACCCCCATCCCATTGCCGAGATTGCCTTGGGCCGGGCCCTCAGTGAATACTGTGCCCAATTGGATAAACCCCTGGTGATTATGTTTGATGAGGTCGACTGCCTGGGCGAGGGCACCTTGCTCTCCTTTCTCCGCCAATTGCGCCAGGGATATATCAACCGCGCCGGTGCACCGTTTGTCCACTCCCTGGCCCTGGTCGGCATGCGCAACATCCGCGATTACAAGGCCATGGTCCGCAACGGCCGCGAGACAATGGGCAGCGCAAGTCCGTTCAACATCGTCACCGAGGCGTTGACCATCCGCAATTTCACCTCCGAGGAAGTCGGCAGCCTGGTCAGGCAACACACGGAGGCTACCGGTCAGGTATTCCCCGACGAAGTCGTAAGCCGGCTTTTCTATTACAGTAACGGACAGCCCTGGCTGTGCAATGCCATTGCCCGTGAAATCGTGGTCAAGCTATTGAAGAACGACCACGGTAAAGCTGTTACCGAGGATCTGGTGGAAACCGCCGTGGAAAATATCATCCTGCGCCGCGACACCCATATAGACAGCCTGTTGGAACGCTTGAAAGAGCCCCGAGTGCGCCGGGTTTTGGAGCCGGTCCTGCTTGGACAACAGGTCAACCTGGAATTTTCCAGTGACGATGCTTCTTATACGTTTGACCTGGGCCTGTTGATCAAAAACAAGGGTGACGTTATTCCGGCCAATCCCATCTACGGCGAAGTCATCATCCGCACCTTGACCTACGATAGTCAGTATCAACTACCCACTTCTCTGGCCGGCCGCTATATCGATAACGATCGCATCGACATGACCGCCCTGCTCAAGGCTTTTCAACAATTCTGGCGGGAGAACAGCGACATTTGGGTGGAAAAATACCACTACAAGGAAGCGGCCCCACATCTCATTCTGCAAGCCTTCCTGCAACGCATCATCAACGGCGGCGGACGCATCGATCGTGAATACTCGGCGGGGCGCGGCCGAATCGATTTGTGTATCGCGATGGGCGATCATCGCTACGGCCTGGAACTGAAGATTTGCTATCGGTCGAATACCCGTGAACAGGGCCTGGATCAACTGGCGGGTTACTTGGAGACGCTGAATCTGGACGAGGGCTGGCTCATCCTCTTCGATCGCGACCCGGAGAAGGATTGGAATCAAAAGATATACTGGGACGATGTAACCCATCAGGGCAAAACCATCCATGTGGTGGGCTGCTAGCGGAGTTCCTGTCACATCAGGCGGCGCCTATACCCTTCGCCTTTTTGTTCAACCAACCGCAGGCCGCCATGGCCGCTACGCTGACCGCTTGAATGTAGGCGAACAGGCCCTCCGTTCGGCTGAGCAGCAGGATGAAGGCAATCGCCAACAACAACGCGCGCTGCCAGATGGGTAAGGGAGCGAACCAGTAGCCCGAAATCGCCGTGGCCAGGGCGAAAACGGCCACCAGGGTTACTCCTATGGCAAAGACAATGCCCCAGGTGCCTGAACCGATCAGCAGTAACTCAGGCCGCAATACGAAGGCATAGGGCAGGGCAAAACCGATGAGGGCGAATCGGAACGCGGCCACGCCCGTGGCCATGATGTCCGAATCCGCGATCGTTGCCGCCGTATAGGCCGCCAACGCCACCGGCGGCGTGACCATGGACATCATGCCGAAGTAGAAGATGAAAAGGTGCGCGGCCAGGACGACCACGCCCATGTCGCCCAGCGCGGGACCGACCAGGGTGGCCATCAGCAGGTAGCAGACCGCCGAGGGCAGGCCCATGCCCAGGATAATCGTGGAGACCATCAACACGGCCAGGCCCAGCACCAGGTGCTGTTGCGCCAGCGGCAGCAGCATGCCGGGCAGTTTGGAGCCCACCCCGGTCAGCGTCACCACGCCGATGATGATGCCCACGCAGGAAGCCGCGGCCACCAGGGGAATGCCGCCCGCCGCGCTTTTGATGAAGGCCTGCAACAGCTCTTTCAAACCCAGGCGGGTGTGTTTGTCGAAAAAGCTCATGATGAGAATGACCAGCAGGGTCAGGCTGACCGCGCGAAACGGCGTGTAACCGATCACCAGCAGGCCGATCAAAGCCACGAAAGCCACGAAGAAGATAATGCCGGGATAGGTGGACGGATGCGGCTCGTTTTCCTTCTCCACGTGCTCGCCGCCCGCGCCCACCCTCAAGGCCGTGAAGTGCACGATCAGCAGCAGGGCCGTGTAGTAGAGCACTGCCGGGATGACAGCCGCCTTGACGATCTCCATAAAGGTGATGTCGGGGATGATCTCCAGCATCATGTAGGCGCCGGCGCCCATGACCGGCGGCACCAGGGCGCCGCCCGAACTGGCCGCCGCCTCTACGCCGGCCGCCACCTTGGGCGAGAAACCGGAGGCGCGCATCATGGGAATGGTAAAGGTGCCCGTGGTCGCCGTATTGGCCACCGCACTTCCCGACAGCGAACCCATCATGCCGCTGGAAATGACCGACACCTTGGCCGGCCCGCCCGCGCTGTTGCGGAAGAGTTTGCGGGCAAAGTCGATGATGAAACCGGTGGCGCCGGTCTTCTCCAACAGCGCCCCGAAGATCACGAAGAGGAACACATAGGTAAACATCACCTTCAGCGCGATGCCGAACACGCCCTGGCTATGCAGAAAGGTCTGGCCCACGATGCGGTCCATCGAATAGCCGCGATGGGGAAACAGCCAGTCGGGCAGGGACGGGCCGAAGTAGGCGTAGGCCACGAAGGTCAAAGCCAGGATGGGTAGCGTCAAGCCGATAGCGCGACGGGCGGCCTCCAAAACCAGCAGCAGACCGATCAAACCGACGCGCAGGTCCATGGGCGTTTCCCTGCCGGCCCGGTTCCCCAGCGATTCCGAGCCCACCCACCAGGCCTCAAAGCGCGCATCGCTTTGAATGAAGACGTAACCGAAACAGCTGATCGTCAACAGGACCAGTATCCAATCCACGATCTTGGCCCAGGTGACCTCCCTCAAGCGCCGATGCATCGGCACTTTCAGGAACACCAGGCACAGGCCCAACATGGCAAAGCCTGCCACCTGGGCCAACGGGGCCAGGAAGGGATAGTTCACCTCGGACAGGGTGAAGATGCACAGCAAGACACCGATCACCTGGAAGACACGGTCACGGATACGGTCCAACATTAGGGCTCCTCTACAAGTTGCAAGTTGCCGGTTGCAAGTTTCAAGGTTGGGACTTCGTCCCTATTCACTCGGTACTTGCGGGCCAGATGCCTATTTCCTTGTAGTAGCGAACGGCGCCCGGGTGGAAGGGGATGCCCGTGTCGCGGATGACATTTTTGGGGTTGATGGCCTTGCCCGCCGGGTGTTGTTCGACCACCTGGTCGCGGAACTCGTAGATGCGCTTGGTGAACTCGTAGACCGTGTCCTCGTCGATCTTGGGCGAGGTGATCAGGTGCATGGAACCCACGTTCAGGCCCTCGTAGGGCTCGTCGATGCCGCGATAGGTGCCGGCGGGGATGGTGGCGGGGAAGAAGAAGGGGTAGTCGTCGATCAGCTTCTGCCGCACGGCCGGATCGAAGGGCACCATGGCGATATCCATGGAAGCACTGGCCTGGCTGATGGACGAGGTAGGCACCGCGCCGCCCAGGAAGACCGCGGAGGCGGAGCTGTCCTTGAGCATGTCCACCGAGCCGGTTTGGGTGTTGTGCAGCACGGTCAAGTCATCCCAGTTGACGCCGTGGGCTTCGACGATGGGCCGCACGAAGTAGTGGAACCCGGCGCCGTCGGGGCCCACGGTGACGCGCTTGCCGGCAAGGTCGGCAAAGCTGTTGACGCCGGAACTCTTGGTGGTGATGAAGGTCGCCACGTTCGGGGCCAGGGTCATCACGGCGCTGATTTCATGGGGTTTCTGCCAGGCCCCCTCACCGCGAAGGGCGAAATAACTGATGGCGGCATTGGCCAACGCGAAGTCCAGCCCGCCGTCCACCAGGCGACGGATATTTTCCTGGGTGCCCTTGGTCGATTCTGAGTTCACCTGCCAGTTCAGATCGCCCTTGTTATCCTCGGCAACCTTGGCCAGAGCGCTGCCCACGGCGAAAAAGGCGCCGCCCGGGGGCGCCGCGCCCACGCTCAGGAAGCGGCGCTCCTTCTTCTTCGGGGCGCCCTCGGCGGTTGTATCGCCGCCGCCCTGATTGCAAGCCGCCAATAAGATCAGGGCCGATAAGCCCATGCATAACCTGTAGAACATGTATTCCTCTCAACGTGAAAAAAGTAGGCACAGCCACCATACACCATAGCTTAGTCGCGAACAAGCCCGTGCAAGTTGCAATTCGCCCGCCCCCCTGGGCGCGCACGCATCCTGCGTGCATTGTCAAAACCATCGCCATACAGTGCCCGTGGGTTTAAAATAGGTCGAGGAAGTTACAATTCGCCCACCCCCCTGGGCGCGCACGCATCCTGCGTGCATTGTCAAAACCATCGCTATAAAGTGCCCGTGGGTTTGTAAAGGAGGCCGAGGAGTTGCAATTCGCGCTTGCTCCTGCGTCGCTTCGTTTGGATGCACGCAGGATGCGTGCGCGCCCAGGGGGGGTTCACCCCTTGCGGAGCATGTAATTGCATCATGTGAATAAACGAAGAGGCAATCCATTACCGCGGTCTCTAAGCGCAAACTATGAGGTATTCCCGGGAGCGCAGGCGTCCCGCCGGCTGCAAACCGTTCATTTCGCCATGGCGAAATTAGGAGGTTCACTTTACCGTATCCAATAATTATCTACGAAAACTCATTGCAATTCGCGCCCGCTCCTTCGGCTCATTGGTTGCGGCAAAGGTTGACGGATTGAACAAAGCCGGCTTGCAGTTCGGCCGGACATTCCATAAGGTTAAAGAAGGAGACACACTATGCCCGTAGAACTGATGGATGTCCGTCAGCAAGCCCTTAAATTGGCATCGGCCGACCGGCAAGCCCTGATTCACACCTTGATTGCAAGTCTGGAAACCCCCGAATTGACGGAAGTAGACGAGGCCTGGTTGGATCTCGCGGATACACGGCTTCAAGAGATTGAAAATGGTATAGAGACGATTCCCGGTAATGGGTTCTTTGCGGACATCAAACGGAATCGGGTTTGGCAAGAGTAAACTACGGCCCGGGTGTCATTTCAGAAAGGATCTTCCACGCTGTCAAGTTGCCGCTTGCAAGTGATTATCGTCAAGGGTAGGCGCAGCGGCATCTGTACAGAATCGGCAAGGATTTGGCGATGTAAAAAGACTGTGATATGCTTTTATTACTTTCCATGTAATAGACCCTTAAAACTTGGGAATACTTCAATTGTCAAATAAGGAGGATTCAGGTATGAATAAGAAGAGATTGAAATTGGCTGAGCTGACTGTAAAGTCTTTCAACACCAAACTGCCTCGCGAGGAAGAGATCAGGGTCCAGGGCGCCAGCGGCAACACCCCCGGAATCTGCACTAATTATTATTTTTGTACCATGGATGCCTGGTCCGGCTGCGATGAACACAAGACTCTCTTGTGCCTATAACACAAACCGTCGGGCTCACAAAAAGGTGACCGCGAGGTCGCCTACTTTTGAACCCTTTTGCTTTAACTGAACCCATAACCACAAAAGGGGCCGGGGATCTGACTCCCCGGCCCCCCGGTTTGGGGGAGAAGGCCGTCAACGGCGGAGGGGGACACAGTTCTGTTCCTGGTTGTTGCGGGTTTGAGGCAACAAGCGTTTTTGTTTCCGTTGCCGGGCCATGACCGACTCCAGGGCTTCGCGGATATTGTCCGGGAGCGGGTTACGGGTGAGGGCCGAGAGGCGGTTGTCCATTTCCAGCGTGTCCTCGCTGAGGTTGTAGCATTCGTATTCGGCGGGAATAAAGCGATCGGTAGTAATGCCGTCCGGGTTACCCACCTGACCGACCGTAAAGCGCGTGTTGTCGAAGTAGCGGCTGTACTTCCAAAGGGTATCGCCGGTCAGGCCGGCCAGGCGGGTGATGATGGTTTCCACGTGGTTCGGCTGCACGACCGGGTTGTAGGCCTGGCCCGTTATCGGATTGTTCATCTGGGTGCCGACTTCCACGTTGTCGTCCGTCATGAAGTAGATCGCTTCGTCGGAGTCGAACTCTACCTCGCCCCTGATCTGGGCCGACAAATCGCGGCCCACCATGGGTTGCGCCTCGGAGTGGGTTTCGGCCAGCTCGCGCCGGATCCGGTCCTGATCGATACCCGCCAGACCCAACAGGGTAGGGGCCAGGTCGATATGCGAGGTGATCGCATGAGTGTGTCGGGGTTCGGGGAACAGGTGCTTGTTGGAGATGACGCAGGGCACGTGCAGCGTTTCTTCATAGGCCTGGTACCACTTTTGTTGCAGACCGCCGTGGGCGCCCAGCATTTCACCGTGGTCACTGGTCAGCACCACGATGGTGTTTTCGGCCAGAAACGTCTCCTGCAACTTGTGGTAAACGGTTGCGATGTGTTTGTTGACCTCGGCCATGAGGAAATAATAGAACTGGCGGTACTTTTCCGTGTCGGGTTGCATCAGGTACATACGCGGGTAGGTGTAGACGAAGTCTTGCTGGCAACGCGGTTTGTTCTCCAGGGACTCGCCCGCGTTGGGCGCCCGGTCCACCTTGGGCAGCTTGCCGTTTTGGTATAACTCCTCGAATTTATCGAACCAGGGAATGCCCGAGAAGACGATGTCGTGCGGGTTCACGAAGCTGGAGACCAGCAGGAACGGGGTTTCGTCTTCACCCGAGCGGGCTTTCCGGTCCAGCTCATCCAAGACACGGCAGACCTGATCGGCAAAACCGGGGTCGCGAACCGTGCCGTCGTTGGCTTGAGCCGCGCCGTGAGGTTCGGGTCCGATCCAACCGGAAAACCCGTATTTGTCCAGGCGGTCCGCTTCGCTGTAGAGGTCGATGCGCTCGGGGAAAGGCCTGCCGTTGACATCGTTGCTCATCAACGCGTTCCGGGTGCCCGGTACATCGATATCCTCGTAGGAAATGTGCCACTTGCCGCGATAGAAGGTCCGGTAACCCGCCTGGCGGAAGTAGTTACCCAGGGTGGGTACGGTGTTGGGTTTCAGCCAGAACATGTTCTGATCGAACGAGGATTTGCCCACGCCGGGCGTCTGGCTGACGCCGTGCAGCGAGGGATAGTGGCCCGTGTAGAGGGTGGTGCGGCTGGGTGCGCACGCCGTGGCCGCGGTGTGGTGGCCGCGAAGTTCCAGACCGTTTTTCCGCATTTGCTCTACGACACGGCTGCCGGCCAGTCGGAAAGCCTTGGCTTCCTCGTTTTCATAGGGCGGGGGGAATCGTTCTTCGTCGGTGGTAATGATCAGAAAATTGGGTCGCTTGCCGTTGATTTTCATACTTGCTCCTCTGCATTAACGCGCGATCTTGTGTTGTGCCGGTCCTACAGGAACATCGGTCGTGGCGAGGAGCTTTGAACAACAACTGTGCCAGATTGCCGAAAAATACGACCGACGCGGCTCGGATGCCCGCCGGGACAGTAACGCCGGTTGTCTCAAGCGGTAAACTGACACCTGGGTACGGTGGAAAAAAGCACGGTTGACCGCCGTTTCGTCATGACGATGTCGTGACGAAACGGAGAATTGAACATGCCGGACGACCGAAGAGAGTACGACACGATATTCGCCGCGTCCGCGTATGAGGCAGCGCTGCACGGAAACATGCTGCATCTTTGCTACAATCCCCAGATCGGGCAAAGGTTTTGCTAAAGATCACGGGAAAAGGAGCGGGCGCTCGCATGTGGGAGAGCCGGCCGAAACATGTGGAGGTTTTTCAATGAAGGAGATCCGGAATTATCTTTACGAGGTTCAGGTCTGGTATGTGGATGCATCGAATCCCGGTTTCGTGTTTTTCAACGATATCGAAGGGACTCAAACCGATCCCAGCGTGCATGTTGCCCCGGGTGTGCAAATCATCAGTTTCCGATTGAACACCGCTGTTTTCGAAGGGGAAGTGGATCTGGCGACCGTAACTCAGGCCGAGTTGTCAGCTCACAAGATAACGGGTAGGGAAGAGGCCGCTTTTACCACCGATCCGATTCAGTGGGTGGATGCCGCCGGGGGTCCCTTCGATCTACCCACCGATGCGCCTGCCAATATGGTGGTGCAGCGTATCGGCCCCACCCGATGTGACGTGGTGAATTCCAACAGCTCGATGCTCTCCGATTTCAAGACCGAATTCCCCATGCGCATGATCGTGATGTACAAGGGCAATATCGAGTGGAGCCCGGACCCCACCATTGTCAATGTCCCGGAGTTGCCGCCTACCTGACGGGCTCGCCGTCGGGCTCGTCAAGCTTCAGATCGAACCGGGGATCCTTGCGCAGGGCGTCGAACCAGGGAAAAGTGAACCAACGCGGCTGGTAGCCCAGGTCCAGGGCGCGTTGTGCTTGAAAAGCGGCGGAGGCGCGTTCATCCAACACGGCAAAAACCACGGCCGCCTCATAAGCGGCCTGGCTGTCGGTGGGAGCCAGGGCCAGAGCTGCCTGGATCGATGCGACTGCCTCGCGGCTTTGCCCCAGGTGGGCGAGCGCCTGGGCGCGTACGCTTTGCAACTGCCAATCGGTTTCCTTGCCGTCGTTTGCCTTCACTCGGGCATTGACCAGGTCCAACACGGTTCGGTAGAGTTCGCGAGCCTCTTCGGTCCGGCCGGCCAACAGGGTGGCGTCGGCCAGGTTGAGGCAGGCAAAGGGATTGTCGGGAGCCAGGTCGCGGGCGCGGTTGAAGGTTTCGCGGGCCAGATCGTATTCGCCGGAGAGGAAACGGGCCAGGGCCAGGTTGTTGAGTTCGGCGAAACGGGGCGTACGCGACACGATTTTCTCATAAAGGGCGGCGGCTTTCTCAGGGTCCCCGTTGACCAGTTCCACCTGGGCGGCCAGGGCCTGACCGTGATGACTGTCCGGTGCGCGTTCGAGCAGGCGGTCCAGGGTCCGGATCGAGGCGTCGATCCGGCCCAACCGCAGCTCCATTCGGGCCAAGCTGTACAGGCGCCGCCAGGAGGGGTGGCGCGCTACGGCGGCGCGCATTTGTTTCAGGGCCTGCTCCGGCCGGTTCTCGCGCTCGTGCAGCCGGGCCTGATAGACCAACAGCGGGACGCTGCCCGGGTCTATCTCTTCCAAGATCTCGATAAGGCGCATGATGCGTTTTACATCGCCCTCAACGAAGGCGCATTCTAATTCTCCGAGAACGGGTTCCGGTTCGTTCGGAGCCAGCAGGCGAGCTTCCCGGGCGGCCGCGTAGGCGCGGTCCAACAAGGCCTGTTCGCCGGTCTCGTTGTAACGGGCCAGGGCTACGTTGACGGCCAGCAAATAAGCATCCAGGAAATGTGGAGAACCGGCGTGAATTCGGGTCAGGGACGCTGACATCTCTTCGCCGGCTTTGCGCCCGCCGGCGTAGAATCGTTTGTGGGTTTCCAGGTAGGCGATATAGTCGCGGTCGCGCACCTCCAGCAAAACCGTTCGGGTCCCGGCCGCGTAATCGTCATAGCCGCGTAAGAGGTGCGCGCTGACGGATCGGGCATACGCGGTTTCCATGTGTCTGGGTACTTCGAAACGGTCCGTCCACAGCAGGATGCCGTCCGCGCCGCGAATACGGTTCAGGGTCATCATCCAGACGGGGCCGGACCCGTCCAGTTCGGCGGTTACCACTTCATCGGCGGCCAGGGACTTTGCAATCTCGATCGGGGAACCGTCAAGACGATCCACCTGGCTTGCGGGAAGCGTGGTCATGCCTTCAAGCGAGAGCAGGGTTCTTACCAGCGCCAACCGAGCCGCCCGCCCGAGGAGATCGGCTTCGGGGACGGAACCGATGATTTGGGGTTTGACTACGACCACATGAATGGGCGGCGGAGAAGAGGAACGCCGTAACAGCGCCAGGGCAAGTGTACCCAGAACCAGGATAGAGATGACGGCTATCGGCCATATGCGGCGTTTGGGTTCGGCGGGTTCGGGCAGCGGGACAACGGCCGCTGCCGTTTCCGCGTCATTCAGGTCAGTGGGTTTTATCCCCGCAACGGCTTTCAGGGCGTCGATGATTTCGGCCGGATTTCGCGGGCGCAAGTGCGAGTCTTTTTGCAGCAGGTGGTCTGCCAGTTGGGACAGCGGCAGGGGAATTTCCGGGTTCAACTCGCACATGGGCCGTTGTTGGTGATTGATGATGCGATGCAGCGTGGCCAGCTCGTTTTCGGCGGTGAAGGGCGATTGTCCCGTGAAAACCTCGTAACACAAAACGCCGAGCGAGAAGAAGTCGGAAGCGGCGTCGGCCGGTTCGCCGCGAGCCTGCTCCGGGGACATGCAGCGATAGGTGCCGAGCATGGTGCGCGGACCGGTCAGGGTTTCCGCGTCGGGAATCTTCCTCAAGCTGCGGGCGATCCCGAAATCGGCAATCTTGGCGACGCCGTTATCGGCAATCAGGATGTTCTCGCTTTTCAGATCGCGATGCACCACGCCGTCGCCATGGGCCGCGGCAAGGCCGGCCAGGATTTGGAGGACGATGTCCAGCTTGGTTTGCATTTCCGGCCGGCGATCGGTCAGGTACTGCTTCAGGGTGGCGCCCTTGACATACTCCATCACCAGGTAGTCGGAACCGTCCTGCTCCAGGATGTCGTAAATCGCAACGATGTTGGGATGGTTGAGGCCCGCGGTCAAGCGTGCTTCACGCCGGAAACGTTTGCTCAGGGCTTCAGGGTCCCGGTCCTGCTTCTCCAAACACTTGACGGCTACATTGCGATCCAACCTTTCGTCGCGGGCCAGGTAGACTTTGCCCATACCGCCGGCGCCCAGGAGGCCGGTGATTCGATAGGGTCCGACGGTGAACCGGTTATCCGGGCGATCATTCAATACCCAGCTCCTTCAAGCGGCGGGCCAGGGCGGCCCGTGAGACCTCCAAAATGTCGACCATCTTGTCCAGGTCACCGTTGCAATCGCGCCGGCAGCGCTTCAGTTCCTCGGGACCCAGTTCGACGGCCTTGCGCACGCGATCGCATTTTTCCAAACGGGAATGCAACGAGGTCCTGGAGATGCCCAGGTGGGCGGCGGTTGCCTTGACCTCCCATCGGTTGCGCCGCAACGCCGTCAGTAATTCATCATCGGAGAGAGCCGACGGTTTGGTTTTCTTTTCCGGTTTTCCCCAGGGTTCGGACCCATGATCATCCAGCAGATCCTCGATCGCGGGAGACGGAACGATTTTGTCCAAACCCCGGCTGCCGATGACCAGTTGACTGATCACGTTTTTCAACTCGCGCACATTCCCCGGCCAGGAATAGCGGGCGAGCCGGGCGGCCAGGGGAGCGGGTAACCAGGGCGTTGCATGGGGGTCGCGGTAGGCCAGACGATGCGCCTCGCCCAACGCATGCGCCTCAGTGCGCAGAAAAGAACCCAGTAAGCGGCCGAGGTCCTCGCGCCGTTCGCGCAAAGGCGGCAGTTGGATTCGATAGCCGCCCAGGCGATGCAGCAGCGGCGCGCGGAAAGAGCCGGATGCGCTCATCGCCTCCAGGTCGGCATCGGTCGCGGCCAGTAGGCGAATATCGACTGTACGCGGCTGCCTGGCCCCGACGGGGAAGACTTCTTTGGTTTCCAGCACGCGCAGCAGCATAACTTGGATTTCCGGCGTGGCTTCGCCGATCTCGTCCAAAAAAAGCGTGCCCCGATGCGCGGCCTGAAACAAACCGTTCCGGGTCCGGTCGGCGCCGGTAAAAGCGCCGCGTTCGACGCCGAATAATTCGGAGGCGGCCAGGGAGGCCGGTACGGCGCCCATATTGGCCCCGACAAAAGGACCGGAACGCCTGGCGCCGTATTGGTGAACCGCACGTGCTACCAACTCCTTCCCCGTGCCGGTTTCACCGCGAATGAGGACCGACGTGTCCAGGTCGGCGATCCGTTCGATATCGGAACGGACTCGTGCCATGGCCGCACTTTCACCGATCAAACCGAAAGATTCGGCCGTCGGTCGGCGGGTGGTTGCCATATGCAGCAAAAGGACCACGCGATCGGCAAGCTCCAGCACGACGCCGCGCGCCACTTCCCCCGAACTGAAAACGCGGGCGTCGGTTACGGGACTGCCGTCCGCCAGAACGGCCGTACCGCCCGGGTTCAATTGAACGGAGCCGTTGGGCGCGTTGGAAAAAGCCATGGGTTTCCGGCTGATAAACGGATCGGCGAGGGGTTGCACACGCCCGTCCGCACCGGTGAAAACGGGCCTGGCGCGGGAGATTTCGGCCCGGCGACCGGCCGCGAGTTCTCCAAGGAAAAGCATATCGCCCAAACGTTCCAGATCGGCGTGGTAGAGAATGGTCAGCGCGGGGACAGCTGTTCCGTCCGATTTCCGGGAAGACAGGGCCGGGCGAGTCGTGGCGGTGGTGCCGCTGAGCCAATCGGACGTCATGATTCGATGCCTCCCTGTAACCGTGCTTTACCTTTCATCCTCAAAGCTTCAAGTTACAAGCTGCATAGTACCATCCGCACCCGGAAATGAAAAAGGAGCACGACCGGCTACCACCGGCTACCTCAGGAGGGCTCCCGCGCTCGGGAACCCTCTTTGCCCGAAAACTCTTGATCAGGCTTCAAGCCATGGTGCTGATGACCGTACCCGTCAGCAGGAAGTCGCTGATCTCGCCCTGGCCGTCCAAATCCCCTTTTTGGAAAGTCACCTCGAAATCGACCTCTTCCACGCCGGTCTGGGAACTGACGATGGCCTCAAAAAAAACGGTTTTCGTTGTGGTTTGCCAGCCCGCATTACCCTGAACCACGCTTTGCTGTGCGCTCAGCGCCTGGGCATCGGTAGGTTTGGTGCATTGGACCGTGTAATTGAAACCACTGTCCTGGTTCCCGTTGGTTTTGGCAAGAAAGGTCGCGGTGACAACCAGACGATTGCCCTTGGTGATATTGGGCAACTCCAGGATAGGCGTATCGCTACGGCCGCCCACCGTCACGGACCAACTGCCTGATTTTTGAACGAATTTCATTGGGAACTCCTTCTCCGGTCATGGTGATCTTTTTGCAGGTATCTGGCTTTTTGAGTCTTAAGACAACTCATTATATCAGGTTTGCGGCCTGAAGCTATCAAGTGGCAACTCAACTTGCTACTGGTGGGGCTTCCTTAGAGCCCGATTGCAAGTAAGTACTTTATTGGCGTATGGCTCCAATAAATGGTCCGGCGCGGTAGACATTACGAGGCTAATTCTTGAGCCATTGAGGCGGCCCATCAGTTAAATGGCTAGCCGCCTTGGCGGCTATATTCTTAAAAAACGTGTCAAGTTTTTGGGCTAGCACAAAAAACCCCTACCCCACACAAGGGGGTTAAATTGGCTGACAACGTGGTGCAAATTCGTAGGAGGTTGTTGCCGGTTTAGGCGCTTTGTGGTTTTGCGTCGGCTCGATAATGGGATCGAGCCGTATATTGACCTCGAGATGGAACGACGCACCCCGTCCCCATACCGATGACGTAGGGGTATATCCAATATACGCCCTCTCCGGCAATGGTTCGACACGCCTCGACAGGCTGGGAGGATCCCGCTAGATCTATACTTTCGCCTGAAGAGAAAGGGTCAGGCGCTTCTGCCCAAACGGTTATCTGTCGACAGGAAATGCGGAGAAAAAATGAAGAATTGAATTACATATAACTAGGACACGCTTCCGAGCCAAGCGGAATCAACCGGTTTTCAAGTAGAGTTCTGATAAGCGCGGTCGCATTCTGCATCGAAATCCGGCGGTTGCTATTGCCAAAGCCCTCATCGGTTCTGCTCTTTTCGTCGTCGGCCAGGTCAGAGATTCCCCGAACCACCATGCATCTGGTTGAAGAGAGATTCTGCATCACTGTGTGAATAACGCCGCTGGACTCCATTTCAATGACCGATATATTTCGGTCACTGGTCTGTAGCCACTCGGCAAATTTCTTCGAAGAAGCAACCATATCAAGCGTAGCAATTTGGACATCATCGGTGTGAAGCCGGACATTGGCAAGACGCTCTTTGCCTTCTTTAAATTTCGCCATCCTCTCCTCATCGAAATGAAGAGGTACTGCAAGGTTCTTAAAGATCTCTTTTGCTTTATCGTCGCTGGACTTTTTCCATTCATTGTATACCTCAGGATGGGAAAACTCCATGTGCATCACCCAGGAAACCAATTGCTGAGTGGTCTGATAGCTGCTGCCCCCTGTAAGGACGGTGAAGTCCATTTCCCCTTGTTTCGAAAGGTGATCCTTCACCTTTGAGCGATGAAAGAAATCCGTGACCCGTGTAGCGACCACCACATCACCCTCGTTGATATCATCGGGTTTGGCACTTCCGGCAATACCGATGCTGACGATCGTACCGACATTAAAGCGGTGCAGCATCCTTTCCACCATTTGTGCGGAAGTCGTCTTACCCATCCGACCTAATAAGAGCACGGCACAACTGAAATCGCCGCATTGAAAAGTGTAGTAAATCTGGCCGGTCCTGGGATCTGTCAAGCGTTTCATTGAGCCCATCACGTCCTTGAAAAAGCGGAACTCCTCGGGTAATGCAATGACGAAAGCGAGATCCAGGTTCCTGGCTTTCTCGATATTCCAAATTGCTTTTCTTGTATTTTCCCTCATCGTGACAGCGACGCGCTCAAGATGCTTGTCTTTTTCAAGCCAATCAATCGATTTGCCGCGCTGCCAAAGTGCACGGAACTGTTTCGTGTAAGTGGCCAGGAAACCGTTCTTATGATTGGGTTGAAGGAGCAAGCAGGTTTTTTCCCCGCTACTCGCGTTCGGATCTACGGTGTAAACAGAGATCAGAGCTGAGGCGTCTTCCATTCTTCCATTGATAATGACCAGGCCTACCGGTGGAGACCAGTCAACGACTTTTACATGAAAGAGGTCACAACTGGTCTCGACTAACCCAGTCTGGAATGTCTGTATTGCATTCAACTTTTCTGCAAAAGACTTCTGCTTCTTATTCCAGATAAGGGCCGCCGTACCATTGGTCAACAAAAAGTTCACCCGAGCACCCTTTCCCATCGCGTTGGTTAACGCTTCTTTCTGGTTATCGAGAATTTTCGGGGTCATTGCCATGATGTCGATAGTAACGGGATTGGGATGTGCGGCAATGATCGACTCATTGATACTGCCCTGAGGGAAACAAGACACAGATGTATGACTATCCGATATATGATGCATGGCTTGATCCATTAATTTTCGGTACCGGTTTTTTCCTGTTCGAAACGGAGCGGGAAGAAGTGATGCTTGATTAAGGCCAGTCCTTCTTTCTCCAATAACGGTCCACGAACTCGGGTCAAGCCATTCGGCCTGATGATCTCACGCGCGCCGACACAACGCTGTCGTGGTCTCATTCGGCACTGAGCGACCCAGCTATCGAAGCTTTTTCGAGACACCGAGTAAACGAGACGGCCAATGCCGCTATAAAATATCGCACCTGCGCACATGGGGCAGGGCTCTACATTGGTGTACAAGGCGGCCCGATTGATCTGATCCAAGTCAAACCGCTTATAGAATGTGCGAATGGCTTCTACTTCAGGGTGAGCGGTCGGATCCATTTTCCACTTTCGTTCATCGAGCGTTTCGCAGATGATTTGGCCGTCGAAAACAATCAATGCCGCAAAGGGCCTTGAGCCAGATTCGAAAGCTTGAAAGGCCAAGTCGAATGTTTTACGGAGATAAGTTTCGTCGGTCATGTTTCTCATCCTCGTGTACGCCCATCACGAATTCATTATAGCATGCTTACAATGCGCATGAAGAGCTGTTGCCGCCACGGATCAGGGATCGCTGAGCAGGAAAGCTTATCGATGCGAATAAAGAGAACAACTGGCACCCTCCGAGACCCGGTACCTCCCGGAGCAAAGCAGGAAGAGGGTTTGATTACCAAGGCCTTATAGCTGTTGGGGCCTTGGGGCACATCTGTATTCATTCTCCTGGTCTCGTCATGAGTCTCGCGAGACCTCTCCTCTAAGCCTCCAAATCACCCCAGACTCGCTTTCACGAGCAAACGGCAAAAAGGGGTTCCGATGATGGGAAACCTTTGGTAGTCAATACTTTTCCTCCTTTTTCGTTTCTGGAGGCGTGTTATCCTGTGAAAGTGGCCACTTGCATAGCATAACACGCTCCAAAGCCTGAAAAATGCGCCACCAAACACTGGGGGCAGAGGCGCCACTCAAGCAGCGACTATGCGACACTGACCGAGTGTGAGAGAATGCCGCTGGCAAACGTTGCTTAACCAGCTGTCCAGTAAATCGGGGTAGGTCCAGTGATCGAGTTTCCAGATGAGCACAGATCGACTCGATACGACCCTGCCAGGCGAGAAGGTCGGCCCGACAACCCGGGGCAATTTTTGAAAAAATTCAGATTGTTGATCCCTTTTCCAGCTTAATTCCGCATTTTTACAGTTGAAGCTAATCAATCAGGAGGTGTCACATGGGTTTAACTTTCAGGAAGTCTATCAAAGTGGGTCCTATGCGATTTAATTTTTCTAAATCGGGAGTTGGTGTTTCGGCTGGGTTCAAAGGCTTTCGCATTGGATCAGGGCCACGGGGGAATTATGTCAGCGTCAGCGCTCTGGGGGTTAAGTTTCGGCAAAGCCTCGACTCCCAACACCCTGGAAACCGAGGGTCCGAGCCAATCGAGCAACCGGTTAGATTGGAGCCGACAACCACCAAGGAACCGAGTGTTGAGCAGATGCGTGAGATCGAGAGCGGGGATGTACTGGAAATGGGGGACTCCAGCGCTGCAGATCTTCTCGCAGAATTAAACGGTAAACGCAAGAGAATTCGGATTTTCCCCTTCGTTTTCTGGACAGGATTTCTCGGGCTTGTATGCCTGGTTTCATTGGGATTGACTTGGCAGGCAATTAGTTGGCTGATCTTGTCCTTCTTCATGGGTATCTTCATGAAGTTCAAGGATACTCTGAGAAAATCCACGGTAATCTTCTATGAGCTTTCACCCGAGGCCGAAGTGGCTTATGAGCGTCTCCATCAGTGGTTCGATGAGATGTGTCGGCGTGCGGGGGTCTGGCATATCAGTGCAGAGGGAGATGTCCTCGACGCCAAATATCAGGCTGGAGCCGATCGTGTGATTGAGAGGAACCAAATCAGTCCAAGAAAATCCAGGATCAAAGAATTGAAAACCAACCTAGATTATCCCGTGATTCCAGTCGGTAGGCAAATGCTGGCTCTCATGCCGGAACGAATCCTGGTCTTTGATAATCGAGGAGTGGGTGCGGTCGCCTATGGTGACCTACACCTCGAAGTAAGCACCATTGATTTTATCGAAGGGGAGCGCTTGCCCTGGGATGCGGAAGTGATTGGTCATACTTGGAAATATGTCAACAAAAAGGGAGGCCCAGATCGGCGTTTCAAGGATAATTACGAGATCCCGATCGCACGGTATGAAACAATTTATTTCAAGAGCAGTTCCGGACTGAATGAAATGATCCAAATATCGATGCCAGGGGTTGGGGAGCCATTATCTCGATGTTTTTCAGCGCTCGCCCGTATTACTTCTGGTTCTATGCAGAGCAATGCTTGATAGAAAACTTCGGGGGTAAGTGGAAGTGAAGCCGGTTTCGAACCCGGTCGGTTTGTCGCCCAATCAACCGCCAGATTAACCCTGTGACGAGCGCGGCTTGCCATGATCACGCACGTTACAGGAGTGAGTATTCATGATCAGGATAAAGGTAATTGCTATGCCATCTGATCAAGCCCGCACCTACCAGGACGGGGCGTTCGACACCAACGGCAAGCCCCCGAGCGCGAGAGCAAGTCATTATCAAGTTTCCGGTTACAAGTTGCAAGTTACAAGGGAAGAGGCAAGCTTTACGGAGGCCCTCACGACCCCTCGCAACGCTTAACGCTTCTAGCATTCATGGAACTTTGGTATGCTGGATTAGCCGGGGTTTCTTCCCGGATATCAGACATTCCGGAGTGACCGCCGATGAATCGTCAGACAAAGCTGAAGCTGGTGATGATCAACCTGTTGATTGCCACGCTCCTGGCCGCCGGCGCCTGGTGGCTTCTGCCTGAAGAAAACAACGATGAGGATTACCGTGCGGGTCATGAACTGCTTATCGAAGATCCCGAGGCCGCGGCTCTCTTCTTCGACGGCAAGGTTCGCGAAACCGGCGACCTGCAGGCCCTCTCAGGCAAGGCCTGGGGCGACTGGATGCTGAACCGCATCGAAAAAGCCGAAGCGATTGCCCTTTTTATTGAAAGTAGAGAGCCGAAGGGTTGGTTGCGCGGCAGCAACCTGTTGCTGTTAGGCCGCATTGAAACCGAGCGCAAAGAGTATGAAAAAGCGCTGAAGCGGTTTACGGCGGCCTATGCCGTCTTCGAAAAACTGCCCAATCCCGACCCCATGTTTCAATCGTTGCTGGACCTGACCTTTATCAGCATCCGCCTCAATGATTACAAACGCGCCGAGAATTTCCTGGACAAGGCCGAGGTCTACCTGAATAAGGTGGATGACCTCTGGCAGGCCCACTACCATCGGCATCGCGCCGCCATCTGCCTGGTGCTTGCCAAATACCAGGAAGGTCTCGTCAACAGCGAGCGCGCCAATGCCATCTTCGAGAAAATGGGCAACAAACAAGGCGCCGCGGAAGCCCTGGTGGACATGGGCTTTTTCCTGATCGCCATGGGTCAGACCGAAGCGGGCCTGCACCATACCCGACAGGCTGCCGAGGTTTTGGAAGACGATGAAATAGGCATGGCCTACCTTAAGGCCAATTATATCTTTGCGGACATGCAACGCGGCAGGGATTACCGGGCAACCTGGGATGAAGTAGCCGCCTTCGCCGAGGCACAGGATGAGCGGCCCTTACTGGACCTGCTCAACTTGTTGAAACGCTTGAACAGCGGCGAAGCGGGCCTATAAGGCCGGAAAAGGCACCATGGAAAGATTGGTCATGGGGGAAATCGTGGCCGATCCCGTTGTCCCGGGCCTTATTTCCTCGCTCATTTCCGTCAAGAGCACGAATAGCAAAACATCCCGCCTTTCACCGGCGTTTACCTGCCCCAATTGGATCGCCTCCAGCGTAGCGCCCCCGGCCACCAGGCGGTTTACGTCCTTGTTGAGCTGTTTCGTGCGAAAGTCCCGAATGGAAGAGCCGCTGAAAAAAATCAGTAGCATCAGTGTGATCCCGGCAACCAGACCCGGTAGGCAATGTAACCAGGAAACGGCCCGTTCCTTCGATTCCGGTTCTTGTTTCGGGGTTTCACCCCGAGGCGTATTTCCACTGCCGCCGGGCTCGACAGGGGTCGGTTCCGGTGTCTTGGGAATGGCCTTCTTGTGAACCCCCGGCATGGCGATGATTTCCGGTCTTGAAACGGGTTCGGATGCATGGCCCTCGCGGAATCGATGCAGATGCTCGTTTAATTCGGCCCACCGGTAGTTTTCGGGAAGGGCCGACATCCAACGCCAACCGTACCACCCCCCATTGACCTGTTTACCTGGCGTCAGGGGGGAACCGTCGGGCTTCAAACCCGGATCGACGAAGTGCTTTTTGGCAAATTTGAACAAGGCATTGCCGATACGTTTTTGGAGAGTCGCTCTATCGGCCTCGGCGGAGGGGGTAAAAAAGCCCTCATCCAAAGCATAATCGACGAGAGATTCAACTGTATAGATCTCCTGCTCGGCAAGGGAGAGAATAAGCCCGCTATAGCGCATGGGCCTGCCCTTTATTCTCGGCATGGCGTTAACCTTTAGAAATTGAGTGAATTGCTGTCCCGATAAAATAGGGCCGGAGCAATAACTATTTTAATTGGTGTAGAGTGCGCAATCGAGGATATTTAGAGGTGTGTACGGCATTTTTTTTTATTCGCGAATAAAATATATGTTTATCCAATCAATTAGCAGACAGTTGGAAGTGCCCTTTTTTTTAACAAATTATATTTTCGATCCACTTTTGCTCAGGTCTTGTTCAAATCCTGGAGTTCCGAGGCCAACCAGCGCTTTGCGAAGCGCCATTCCCGCTTGATGGTACTGGCCGAGCAATCCAAAATCTCGGCAATTTCGTTGATCTCCAAACCTGCAAAAAAGCGCATCTCTACGATCTGACGTTTCCGCGAATCCATCTCGTCCAACCGGGCCAGGGCGGTGTCCAACGACAGCAAGGTGCTGAAATCGATATCCTGGCGGTCCGCAATGGCGATGCCCGGTTCGTCCAGCGACAAATTGGCCTGACCGCTGCCCCGTTTCTGGGCAAAGCGCGCCCGCACATATTCCACCAGGATATGTCGCATCAACTGACTGGCAAAGGCATAGAATTGACTGCGACTGTTGAAACTGAAGGATTTACCATTAGCCAGGCGCAAATAGGTCTCGTTGATCAGGGCGGTCGGCTGAAGGGTGTTGCCGCCGGCGGAACCGGCCAGATGTCCCCGCGCGGTCTTGCGCAGCTCTTCGTAGGTAGAGGCCATCAATTCATCGATCGCGCCTTCTTCACCCTCTTCCCAGGAACGAAGGAGGGCAGTAATCTCACCGGAACTCGGCAGTTGGCGGGCACGTTTGTCGTTAGCATCTGATTCTTGTGGCAAGGGCAATCTCCTGTCTGTACTCAAGGCATACCAAAGCCGGACGTGATTCTAAGGCACCTTGTACTGCTCTCTTATTATGCGGAAATCGATGCTTGGAATCATCACCTAATTTTCAGAGAAACCCAAGCCGGGATCACTCCGCAAACCGCGCGACCGGCGCCGGCATGGTATGCTGATAAGACAAGCCGTTTGGTTATTCCAAAGACCTTTGTCGACTTTCGAACGGCATGCATCATCGATTCACGGAGGACTTTTCATGAAGAAAAAACTGCAATTAAAAGACTTGAAGGTCAAAAGCTTCCAGACCCAACTGACCGGGGACAAACGCAAAACCGTTGTCGGCGGTATGGGCTTCGATGCGATCGACACCTCTTGCGGTCTTCCCGACTGCCAGTGTGAATAACCCCCGAAAAGCGGGCGCCCCGTCGGGGAGGCGCCCGCAACCGGCGATGAGTATTTGGTTTCCACGATCATGGTTTATGGGTACCACGCGTCCAAGGTAAGGCCCGAGTAGCTGCTATAACCCTTTTTGTGTCCCCTATGGCAAAACCCCTTGTTATATTGGCTTTGTAGTTGAGTTGGGTTCCTTTTCGTCTTTAGCCCCATGTCTTCCCGGTCAACAACCCACAACACAACCACCGAAAACACGCTCAAAGGTTTTCATATGGCTTACTTTTCTAAAATCCAACCGAAATCTTTCATATACAAAATGGAGACACTGGGAATTTTACTGAAATCTTTCATACACAAAATGGAAACACTGGGAATTCTGCAGAAATCTTTCGTGCACAAAATGGGGACACTGGGAATTCTGCAGAAATCCTCGATTCACGAAATGGAAATCCCAAGAATTGAACAGAAATCTTTGTCACACCATTTGGCAACTCGAGGATCTTTGCAGCATTCCTCCGTGTTCCGTTTGGGATGATAGGGAATTTGTCAGAGATCTTTGCTATGCGGGGCGACATAAAGCGAAAGTTGTCCGCATCTCTTATTCCTCCGGTCGTTCTATCGAAGAATCAGCCCGGGACCTTCAATGTTCCGGATGGATTAGACCTGGACGGGCTTGCTCATACGCGGGGTTCGGACGCCAATCGAAAGAAACGGGGCCCTGATTACAGACGCATCAATTTCCATGAGTCAGGTAAACCAATACTTGAAAAACTTTTACGTAATATTCGACTTCAGCCCTTTTCGTGGTTTTTCTTTATCGGTGTAGACTTTTTGACGATACTAAAGCGAGTTCGGTCTTTTTGGAGGCATATTTGTCTGCCAAACGACCCCGGTGCGGGGCCTTCCTTCAATGGTTTTTTTTTCTTTACGCCTGGCAAGTCCACGCCAATGACGGGGATCGCTTCAATTTCCGTCATTTATCCGTTGATGACGGTCTCTCACAAATCATGGTCAACTGCATCATCCAGGACAGCCAGGGGTTTATCTGGCTCGGCACGAAAGACGGGCTCAATCGCTACGACGGCTATGATTTCAAGATCTACAAGCAAAAACCCGGCGACGCGAACTCGATTTCCGACAATTTCATCCTGGCCATGGCCCAGGATCCCGAGGGAATCATCTGGATCGGCACGGACCAGGGCGGTCTAAACGCCTTCGATCCCAAAACACAGAGCTTTATCCACCATCGGCACGACCCCGCAAGCGCGGATAGTCTTCCTGACGATACGGTCACCGCCCTCTACGTTGACCGCGACGGTCTCCTATGGGTCGGAACCCATGCCGGCCTGTGCCGGATGGAACGGAAGACAGGACGGGTCGAGCGTTTTTCGACACCGATAGTTAGAGGAGGCTTGACCCCCGCTACGAAACCGGCCGCGGTCAATGCCATCTATGAAGATTCACGCGGCTATCTCTGGGTCGGCACCAACAGCAGCTGTTTCGCCTTTACACCGGACCGAAAGACACTGCTCGATTTTACCAACCTTCCACTCGGCAGCACGCCGCCCCCCGACTATGTCGTCAACGGTTTCTGGGAGTTACCCGACGGCAACCTGCTGATCGCTTCCAAAGACGGCTTGTTCCGCTACGACCCGGAGCGAAAACTCTTTGCATCGGCTTATGAAGCCGTGATCGGAAGACCGGCCGCCATAGGCGTTCTCGGCTTTCGAGATCGAATCTGGGTGGGGTTGGGAACCTCGGTGATGGTCATCAACCCGGCGACGGGTGACCACCACTTGATCGAGTCGGGGTTGGGTAAACCGGGCAGATTGAGCAACGGCAGCATCAACTGCTGGCTCGAGGATCGGAGCGGACTGTTATGGTTGGGTACCATGATCGGCGTCCATGTTTACGATCCCGACCGCCGTTTCCACACCTTTGGGGTCAATGAGGGATTGGAGGTTACCGCCACCTACGGACTGGTGGAAGATGCCGAGGGTCATGTCTGGGTCGGTACGAACGAAGGGGGCGTGTATCGCTTCGACCCCGAAACCAGGAGCTTGCACAAAGTCGCCCTCGGCGGATTTACAGAGGAAGGAAGCGATGTCTATGTCCTTCACCACGACAATCAGGGAGCCGTGTGGATCGGGCACACGAACGGCCTGGATATGTTCTACCCTGAAAGCCGGCAGATTGTGCAAAGCTACCGCACCGAGATGAAAAACCCGGATGATTTGAGTTTTCCGCGCGTGACCGACATGCTGGACCACGCCGGTGATGAGGAACTCTTGTGGGTCGGCACGGAAAGAGGTCTCAACCTACTCGACAAACGCTCGGGTCGTTTTCAACACATCCTCCACAATGCGGATGACCCCAACAGCATGAGCGGCAACGATATTCAGGTTCTCTTTCGCGGCACGCTTCAGGAAGATGAAGGCATGATCTGGATTGGCCTGGAGGACGGCGGCCTGAATGCCTTCGACCCCGATCGCGGAACATTTCGCCGCTACCTTCCCGATCCAAGCCGCCCCGAGGCCTTGAGTCATTTACGGGTCATCAGCATGGCCGAAAGCAGCGGCCCTCGGGGGCGTCAACTCTGGATCGGAACCCGCGGCGGCGGCCTGAATGCCTTCGATCCCGTCACGGAAACCTTTCGCCATTATCGCGAAACGGACGGTCTTCCCAACGATACGGTCTACGGCATCCTGGTGGATCAAGCCGGCTATCTCTGGCTGAGCACCAACGCCGGCCTTGCCCGTCTCGAACCCGGTAGCGGCGAGCTGATCAGTTACGATACCTTTGACGGTCTCCGCGGCAGAGAGTTCAACACGGGCGCCTATCTGAAGACCGGCGGCGGTCTCTTTTTCTTCGGCGGCATCGAAGGCGTCACCTATTTCGATCCGAACGATATTCGACCCAAGACAACACCACCGCCCGTCGTTTTCACAGAATTCCGGCTTGCCAACAAGGCGGTCGAGGTCGGCGGGGACTCGCCCTTACGCCGGCATATCAGTCAGGCGCGCAAGATCACCCTGAACCACCGGCAACCGGTTTTTTCCTTTACCTTTTCCGCCTTGGATTTCGGCGCCCCGATGCAAAACCGCTATGCTTACCGCATGGAGAATTTCGACGAGGATTGGACCGAGACCGAGGCGGATCAGCGCGTGGCCACCTACACCAACCTCGACGCGGGCACCTATCGATTCCGCGTGAAGGCGGCCAACCGCGACGGGTTCTGGAACGAGGAGGGCGCCTCCATAACGCTCAAAATCCTTCCTTCGCCCTGGCTCTCCAAATGGGCTTACATGGGCTATATTTTGGGGTTTATCGGGCTTCTGGCGCTTTATATCCATGACCAGAAACGGCGTTTGAGAGCCATGAACCGCAAACTGGAAGAAAAGGTAAAGCAGCGAACCAAACAGCTCGACGGACGCATTCACGAGCTGGAGGCGCTCAACCGCATCATCAATACCATCCACCGCGATATCGAGCTCCCCAAGGTGGTCGAGACCCTCATGCAGCAGGGTTTGGAGCTGTTCCCCAAAGCCGAACGCGCTGCTTTCCTGACACCGATGGGAAAGCGGCGCTACCAGGTTTCCCACACCGTCGGCTACCCGTCCGAGGTCAAAGGCATCGTCTTGGATCTGAGTGATACGATGCGTCAGGACCCGTTGGGTCGCAGGGTGATCCGGGATGACGTATACCAGTTGTCCGGTTTGCGTGGAATCCGAACGGACAAAGGCGAGGAATTCAGCGCCTCGGCGTCGGTAATGGCCGTTCGTATCAAACACGAAACGCGTGAGATCGGCGTCATGGTTCTCAGTCACTCCCGAGACGCGGCGGTCTTCGCCGATGTCGACCTCGATACGCTGCTCCGCTACCGCGACACCATGGTCTCTGCCGTGGTCAAAGCAAAGATCCTTCAAGATCTACTGGAGGCGCAAAAAGCCTTACTGGCCTCGGCCCATAAAGCGGGTATGAACGAGATCGCCGTCCACGTCCTTCACAATATGGGCAACGCGCTCACCTCGACCCATACCAGTATGGGTTTGATCCAGGAACTGATGGTTGACGACCGTTCGACCCGTCTGCTGGACAAGATCAGGAATCTCCAGCAGTCGGCCGACGACGCCGATACCGAGGATCGTCGGCGCTTGATCACCGACGCGCTCGAACGCATTGTTTCGGATTGGCGTAGGAGGACAGAGAAGGTGGTTGAAGAAAGCGACCGCGTCCGGGAGCAACTTCACCAGGTCACCAGGAATCTATGGGACAGGCTCGAGTTGACTCGGGAAGATGTCTATTCCGAACCTGTTCGGATTGACGAACTGGTCGAGGAAGTTTTGTCATTGGAGGGTCATCTGCTCCACCAGGAGGGAATCGTCATCGATTTAGAGCTTGCTCGAGCGCCCGCCCTTTCGTTAAATCGGGCCAAGCTGCGACGGGTGCTCCAATGTCTTTTGGAGAATGCGCGCGAAGCGATCGCGCGCAAGGATGGGAACGGACGTATCCGCATCAACTCGGAGGAGCAAACGAATCGTTTCCTGCTTGTCATTGCCGACAACGGGATCGGCATTGCCCCCGAGATTACGCCCAAGGTATTTTTCCAGGGGTTCTCTACCAAGGACGGCGGTCGCGGCATGGGGCTTCATTATTCCGTCATCGCCGTCGAGGATATGGGCGGCAGCATCGCCGTCGAAAGTGACGGTCTCAATCAAGGCACAAAAGTCTCGATCGCTTTTCCCTATCCGCGAGAAAACAAGCCCGAACATAACGCCTCAAAAACGGTCCGAGCCGACTAGCGCTTCTTTCAAGGTGACGCAATTCCGGTCTTCGATACCGGTTTCGAAGTAGCTATTCCGACCGGGAGGTGGATTCGGTACGCATTATTTCCTCCATGATGTCCAATGCTTTCGTCAGGTCATGCCCGGTGATGGTCAGCGGCGGCGAGAAGCGGATCGCCTCGCCGGGACAGGCATCGCACAAGAGGCCCGCATCTACCAACCGGCGGCACAGTTTGCGCGCGTTTCCCCGTTCCGGGTCGATAACCAGGGCGAACCACAAGCCCCTGGCTCTGACATCCCTGACCACACCGCCTTTCATGGCGTTTAGTCGCGGTAGGATTTCCCGGCCCAATCTATGGGAGCGGGCGATCAGATCTTCCTCTTCGAAGACGCCCAGGGCCGCTTCCGCGACCGCGCAGGCCATGGGGTTGCCGCCGAAGGTGGAGCCGTGGCTGCCCGGCGTGAAGACGTCCATCAACGGGGCATCGGCCAGGAATGCGGAAACCGGGTAGATGCCGCCGGACAGGGATTTGCCGATCGCCACGCCGTCCGCGCGGACATTTTCGGCTTCTACCGCGAACCGGTAGCCGGTGCGGCCCAAGCCCGCCTGGACCTCGTCGGCCAGCATCAGGATTCCGGTTTCATCACACAGTTGCCGCACGCCTTCCAGGAAACCGTCCGGCGGCAGCACCACCCCGCCTCGCCCCTGGACCGCTTCCAGCATGACGGCGCAGGTATCGGGCGTGACGGCTTGTCGGGTTGCCTCCAGGTCGCCGTAGGGGACCATGCGGAATCCCGGCAGCAGGGGACCGTAACCTTCCTTGTATCTGGGTGTGGAGGAAGCGCTGATCATGCCCAGGGTGCGACCGTGGAAATTGCCGGTGAACACGATGATCTCGGCGCGGCCTTCCGGGATGTTGCGCGTGCGGTAGCCGTAACGGCGCGCCGCCTTGACCATGGTTTCCACCGCTTCCGCACCGGAGTTCATGAGCAGCGCCTTTTCGTAACCGCTGAAACGGGCCAGCCGTTCCAGCAAAGGGGCGCTCCGGCTGTGGTGGAAGACGCGAGCGGCAAGAGTCAGCCTTTTGGCCTGGTCCGTCAGCGCATCGATCAGGGCGGGATGGCCGTGGCCCAGGTTCAGGGCCGAGAAACCGGCCAGCATGTCCAGGTAGGCCTTGCCGTCCACGTCCCAGACGGTGCAGTCGGCGGCTCGATGCAGAATGACCGGGTAGGTGGGATTGATATTGGGGGCGTACCGCGCCTCGATGTCTACGGGCGATGTGGTGATCATGATTGCCTCTTCTTCAGAGATAGCGCCGGCTATGAGGTATTCCCGGGTGCGCCCGCGTCTCGCGGGCTGCAAGCCGTTCATTTCGCTCCAGCGAAATCTGGCGGATCGCTCTTCCGTGTCTCATAATTGTTTCCGAAAGCTCATTGCAATTCGCGCTCGCTCCTTCGTCGCATCGCTTGCAGCCGGCGGCGCATCCGGGAATACCTCATAGTTTGCTCTTATTTTTGGTCGGGGTTTTACCTCAGGTAGGCCGAGGCGGGTTCGGGGGTTCTTTCCCAGCGGACTCTGTCGCCGTCCCAGACGGCTTCGCCCGGCAGGTCGTGACATAGGAAGTAGGGCATGCTTTCCGTGAAGCCGTAGGCGCCGCATTGGTCGAAGACCAGCCAGTCGCCCGGGGCCAGGTGTTCGGGCAGTTGAAAGTTACCCAGCCGATCCAGCGCGGTGCACAGGGGGCCGTGAACCTGGAAGACGGTCAGGTCCTCGCCGGTTCCGGTCAGGGCGCTGCATGGAAAGGCTTGTCCCGTGAGCGCCGGGCGCAGGAGGTGGTTGATGCCGCCCTCCAGTACCAGAAGTTCCTCGCCGCGCACGCGTTTGCGGTCGGCTACCCGAGCCAGGTAGCGGCCGAACGGTCCTACCGCGTACCTGCCCAGTTCCAGCCAGGTCTCGCGCCAGCCGCCGGCCGCGCGCAGATCGGCCAGGGTCGCCATGAGCGGCGCCCACTCCAGGGCCCGGTCGTTTTCCTCGTAGGGAATGCCCAGGCCGCCGCCCAGGTCCAGGATTTCGAAGGGAAAGGACAGCTGGTCGGCCAGTTGGGCGACTTCCTCGGCGATGCGCTCCCAGATGGAAGCCAGGCGATTCAGCTCCAACACATTGCCCCACTGGAAGACATGGAAGCCGACCGGACGGGCGGCGCGCAGTTCGTTGAATTGGAAAAGGGACCAGTCGCCCGGCGCCATGCCGAAGGCCGCGATACCGTCGCCGCCCAGCAGGTTGGAGCCGCTGCCGGACCAATCCAGTTGAAGCCGTAACAGCACTTGCGGATGTCGACCCAGTTCCACGGCCAGTTGATCCAGCAGGCGCAGTTGGCCCGCGCTTTCCACCACGAAGGTAGAGACGCCGGCCTGGAGTGCGTGCTCCAGGAAGGCCCGGGTTTTCCCGGGTCCGGTCAAAAGGATGCGGTCGCCGGTGATGCCGCGAGACAAGACGTGTTCCAGTTCGCCCAGTGAGGCGGTGTCGAAACCCAGGCCCGCCTCGTTGACCGCGTCCAACACCGCGCCCAGCGGATTGGCCTTGCAGGCGTACCACAGGCGAACGTCGCCGGCGGCGAGGCTGTTCAGGTGAGTGCGGAGGGCGTCCAGATCGTAGATGAAGAAGGGCGTGTCGGCGGTCTCCGCAAAGTGGTGCAGCTGCTCCTTCATCGCAGGCTCTCCTCCAGCATAAGCGCCGCATCGCTGCCGGCGTCGCGGTACTTCACGATGATCGGGCAGTTCATGGCCAGGCCGTTGCCTGCCGCCCAGTCGCCGCGCATGGGCCGGGTACCGGGGATGACCACGGCGTCGTCGGGAACGGGCTCGCCGCGCTCCAACACGCGTTCGTTGACCGCGTCGTAGACAGGAGTGGCCTTGGAGAGGGTAACTCCGGGGGCAATGACCGCGCGGCGACCCACGCGGATGCCTTCCACGATCACGGCGCCCGCGCCGATGAAGGCATCGTCCTCGATGATGACCGGTGTCGCGCCGATCGGTTCCAGCACGCCGCCAAGTTGTACGGCCGCGGACAAGTGCACATTGCGGCCCACCTGGGCGCAGCTACCCACCAGGGCGTGGCTGTCCACCATGGTTCCTTCATCCACGTAGGCGCCCACGTTGATGTAGGCCGGCGGCATAACGACCACGCCCGGCGCCACGTAACTACCTCGCCTTACCGAGGTCCCGCCGGGGACCAGGCGCACGCCGTCGGCCACGGTGAAACGGCGCGGCAAAACGGTTTCCTTGTCCACGAAATCGCCGTGGTTCACCATGGCGCCGTTGCGGAAGGCGTCCAGGATGGCTTCCTTGACATGCGTGTTGACGCGCCAGGAGCCGTCCTCACCGGGTTCGGCGGCGCGAACCGTACCCGCCTCCAACTGGTCCAGGACTTCTTCATAGGTCATGACGCTCATGCTGCCTCCTCCTCGAATACAGTCATCGATCGATCGGCTTCAATCAGGGGTTGCGGGTTGGTCAGGTCGGTGCGGTCCAGCGGCAGGCGCACCTGGTCGCTGGCGATCCAGCCTTTCAGGTGCAGGAGATGCTTGACGGGTACCGGATTGGCGGCCACGAACAGGGATTCGGCCGCGACCTGCCAGCGCATGGGATCGGCCAGGCTGTGGTCCAACGCGGAGCGAACATATTCCGCCGTGGCCTTGGGCCAGGCGTTGCTCATTACGGAAACCAGGCCGTGCGCGCCCAGCATCGATTGCTGCGGCATCAGGGCGTCGTCGCCGCTGTAGATGAGGATGCCGGGTAGGCGGCGAACATATTCGGCGAAGGCGCGCAGGCTGCCGCTTGCTTCCTTGACGGCCCGGAAGTTGGGGTGGCCGGCCAGTTGCTCCAGGGCGTCCAGGGACAGGCTGCAACCGGTACGTGAAGGGACGTTGTAGAGCATGCAGGGCCGGTCGACATGGTCCAGCAAGGCGCGGAACCAGCGGGCTTGACCGGCGGCGCCGGGTTTGGCGTATAGCGGGGTGACCATCAGGTAGGCGTCCAGGGGCTGTTGTTGACAGAAGTCCAGCCAGGCCAGGGTTTCTTCCAACTGCAAACCGCCGACGCCGGCCATCAGCGGGACATTCAGATGGAGGCCGCAGGCGTGTTGAATCACGGCTTCGCGGTCAGCTTGAGTCAGGTTGGCGCCCTCGCCGGTGCTGCCCAGCAACAGGACGCCGTTGCCGGCGGTTTCCTGGACGCGAAGGAGTCGGGTGAGCGCTTGAAAGTCGACGGCGCCGGTCCCGGTCAGGGGAGTGACCAACGCGGTCCAGGTACGGTAGTCTTCAAGGGGACGATTCATGCGGGGGCCTCCTGTAACCGGGTCGCCAGGTCTTCAAAACGATGAAAGCCGGGGCCCGGGTAATGTTGTTGTGCGAAGGTTCTCGCGGCCCAGACGGCGCCGCGTGCGAAGAGTGAGCGATCATGGGCAACATGTTCCAAGTGAATGGTTTCGGTTTCAGTAGCCAGGCTTAGTCGGTGCCGGCCGACCACGTCGCCCTCGCGGTGGGAAATCATTTCGGTGTCGCGGCCCAACCACTCGCGCCAGCGCAGGGCAGTGCCGCTGGGCGCGTCGCGTTTACCGGTGTGGTGGGTTTCGTCAATGGTGAAAGCCAGGCCGGGCAGCAGGCGCTCGGCATGTTCCAGACGTTGGATGAGGGAACGCACCAGAACCATGCCGGGACTGAAATTGGCGGCGGCGATCCAGGCAATATCCTCGGCTACGAGCCGCTGGTGCAGGTCTTCCGGCCAGGTATGTCCGGTACTGCCCCAGAAGGTAGTGGTGCGCGCCGCTGTCAGAACGGGTATCAGTTGCGGCACGGCCTCGCCCGGGGTGAAGACGATGACGGCATCGGCGCCTGCCAGGGCCTCGGGCGTGGGCGGATGGCGCCGGTCAAACGCGGCGAAGCGCTCTTCAGGGGACAGGTGCTGCCATACCAATCCGCCGGTACGGCCGCGGCCGATCAGGGCGATCTTCATACCGTGACCTCCGCCTCGGCCGATATTTCCGTGTGGATGCGACTCAGCGCCTCGCGAATCGCTCGTCCCTCCACCAGCAGGCCGATGCTGTAGTCACTGGCGCCCTGGCAGATCAGCCGTACGTTGATGCCTTCCAACAGGCCCAGGATGCGGGATGCCAAACCGGCCGTGCGGTTGATGCCGTTGCCCACCAGGGCGATCAAGGCCAGGTCTTCCTCGATACGCACCTCGGCGAAACGCGACAGTTCATCGGCGATTTCAGGAGTGAAGCGGACCGGTTCGTCGATGGTCAGGGAAACGCTGATCTCGCTGGTGGTCAGCATATCTACGCTGATATTGTGTTTGGCCAGCAAATTGAAAATCCTGGCCAGGAAGCCGGGTGTATGCAACATGCGGAGACTGGTGATGGTGATCAGCTTCTGGTTGCGGCGAACGGCCATGGCGCGAAAACCCGAGGCGCCCTCGGCCACATCCGGCCGGATCCAGGTGCCGCCGGCTTCCGGGTCTCGACTGGAGCCCACGAAGACCGGGATGTTCTCGCGAATAGCGGGCCACAAGGTAGCGGGGTGCAGTACGCGGGCGCCGTAAACCGCCAACTCGGCAGCCTCGGCGAAACTGAGCTCGGGGATGGTGCGGGTGCCCGCGATGAGGCCCGGGTCGGTGGTGGCGATTCCGGACACGTCGGTCCAGATGTTGACATGTTCGGCGCCGACGGCCTCGGCCAGAAGAGCGGCGCTGTAATCGCTGCCGCCACGCCCCAGCGTTGTGGGCACGCCCTCGGCCGTCGCTCCGACGAAGCCCTGGGTTACCACGTGGCCCCGTTCCGCGAGCGGGATGAGATGCTCTCTAACCAAAAGTCTGATCTGGGCGATCTGGGGCTCGGCCCTGCCGAACTGCTCATCGGTGCGGATGATGCGATCGGCGTCCAGCATCGTCGCGTTCAGGCCGGCGTTTTTCAGGACCCTTGTAAACAACAGCGAGGCCATTCGCTCGCCCTGGCCGACCAGATTGTCGATGACCCGGGGAGTAGCTTCGCCGAGCAGGCCGATACCGCGGCACAAGCCGCCCACGCGTTCGATGAGGCTGACCAGGGAGCGACGCTCCTCATCGTCCACATCGAGGGCGTCGGCAATTTCCAGGTGGCGCTCGCGTAGGGCGGCCAGGCCCAATTCCACCTGGCGCACCCGGCTTGCGCCGGCATCGCGAACCAGACCCAAAAGTAACTCGGTAGTGCCCGCCGTGGCGCTGACCACGATGATTCGTTGTTGGGGTCGCGCGGCGATACTGGCCGCGCATCGAACCATGGCGGATGCGTCTTCCATGCTGGTTCCGCCGAACTTTGCGATAATCATTTTTTCCTCCTGGACATCCTGAAATATGGAGGACCTGAGCGGGCGAGCGCGGATCGGGTCGAACTGTGACACCCGTGGGCATAAGCCGTGCTTATCCATCGGTGCGACCACGGGCAGTGTCACGGTCGGTTCTCGATCACCGCCCACCGGAACCTGGTCTCCGGTTGGTGGTTCACGGAACCGAAACTAGCCGCGCAAGTCGGCGTCGCGTTTTATCTTGGCCTGTTTACAAAGTGCCGGGTTAGTAAGGCAGTCAGTAGATAGGAAGGCCGCTGATGTGATCTGTGTGTTTCTCATAGCCAAGAGCGCTCCACGTCGCTTTTTTTGTGACAGCCCCAAGGATTCAACCTCGGTGACCAACAGAACAACCGATCCGGCGAATGCCCTGTTTCGGCGACCAGCCCCTCACGCGCTTTCATAGGAACCGGATTCCTCCGGCGCGTTGCCTGCTTGTCGCACCTCTCTTGGTCTCCCGCAACTTTGCAGAAGGTCTACCAAGGTTATACGAGGCAAATGCGGAAAGTCAACAAGGAAAATTGTGAAAAAAATGCAAGACCGGCGTAGTTATGGTCCGGATCGGCTCACTTTTCCCAAATGGGTCAAGGCTTTCCCGCTGTCCGCATAACAGGGGTCCTCCGCTCACTGGTACCGGAATGAGGTTGTGGTTTCGCGGTCGCGGTTCTTGATTCCCGGGCCTTTAATCACCGTCCGCAATCGGCTCCTCGGACTTCCCGGGTCGATTACCGGCATCATCTCATCGCAGACTCCGCCGCCCGGTTGAACTTCCTTCTCTATAAAGAACCGAAGTCCCGGTGCTATACTTGGCCCAGCCGGAAGCGTCCGGGACCTTAATCAACCGCGTGAGCCATGCCCCAAACCAGCCGTTATCTCAGTCTCGATGTTATCGATGAACTCGCTCGTGAGATCGAGGAAGCCCATGGCCGCGAGATTTTTGCCGTCCTCTCCAAGGATGAAGACCAGCCCGTCTTTACCCGCATCGCCATGGTCGCACGCGGCACCACCACCGAGGTTCCCGCGCTCATGACGCGCTCCCATCCCGGCGACATGACCGTTCACAATCACCCCAGCGGCGTTTTGCAACCCAGCCAGGCCGATATGAATGTGGCCACCATGTTCGGCGAGGAAGGCGTGGGTTCCATGATCGTCAACAACGATGTCAGCGAGTGTATCGTGGTGGTGGAACCGCATGTGGAGAAAAAACCCGTCAACGTGGACGTAGAGGCGGTGATCAAGCTGTTCGGCAACGACGGACCGCTTGCCGAGAAGCTGGAAAATTACGAGAGCCGGCCTTCCCAGGTCTCCATGGCGCGCTCCGTCGCCGCCGCCTTGAACAACAGCGAGATCCTGGCCGTGGAGGCCGGCACCGGCACCGGCAAGAGCCTGGCCTATCTGCTGCCCAGTTTTCTGTGGACCAAACACAACAAGTCGCGCGTGGTCATCGCCACCAAAACCATCGCCTTGCAGGAACAACTGGTTTACAAGGACATCCCGCTGGCCCGCAAGGCCCTGCCCGATGCGCCCCGCGCCAGCCTGGTCAAGGGGCGCAACAACTATATCTGCCTGCGCAAACTGACCGACCTGAAGACCAACCAGCTCAGCCTGTTCGAGGGCGAGGAGCGCACGGTCAAGAAGGAAATCGAGGACCTGGACGGCTGGATGGAAGGCGGCGGCTCCGGCGATCGCGCCGACCTGCCCTTCGTGCCCTCCCGGGAGGCCTGGGAGATGGTGCGCTCCGATTCCGACATGTGCCTGGGCTCCAAATGTCCCTTCTTCCAAAAGGCGCCGTTTTACGAATCGCGGCGCAAGGCGGCCCAGTCGCGGGTCCTGGTAGTCAACCAGGCCCTGCTGTTCTCCGACCTGGCCTTGCGCAACGCCTCGGGCAACTACACGGCCGCGGCGGTGATTCCGCCCTACGAACACGTGATTCTCGACGAGGCCCACAGCGTGGAAGACATTGCCACCGACCACTTCGGCGAGAAGGTGTCCTCCTTCGGCCTGCGCCTGACCCTGGGCAAGCTGTTGAGCAGCAACCGAGGCAACAAGGGCGTTATCCACCGCCTGTTCGTGGCCGCAGTGGAGCAGGGCGCTACCGAACTGTTTTCGGCGCTGGAAGAGCGCTATCTCCACCAGTTCCGCGAGCTGCAAGATGCGGTCATCCACCAACTCTATGCTGTGAGCGCGGAGCTGCACGGCGAACTGAACCGCGAGGGCCGCCGCCAGGTGGTGGTGTGGTTGCGCGAACAATTGTTGGAATCGGGCCGCATGGACGAGGCCAAGGTCCAGGCCAAGGCCCTGTTCTCGCTGATCCACGAACTGATGGTGGTGGTCCGGCAAATCCGCGAGAAGTGGAAGCAGCAATCCGACCGCTTCCTGGAAAAAACCTCGGGCATGCTCATCGAGATGGAAGCCCGCTTGAGTCGCCTGGAAGGCGTGGCCGGCGCCCTCAAAACCTTCGCCGTCCGTCAGCACGAGAACCAGGTGCCCTGGCTGGAGTTACGCAAGAGCCGCTCTCACGACGAGTTCGAATACAAGATTTCGCCGCTGGATGTTTCGGGCGTCTTGCGCGAGGCCCTTTTCAAGCCCTTCAAATCGGTCACCCTGACCAGCGCCACCCTGGACATGAACGACGATTTCGAGTTCCTCTCCTCACGCAACGGCCTGATGGATTTCACCGACAAGCCTTGGTCCTTCCAAACCTTCAAATCGCCGTTCGACTACAGCTCCCAGGCCCGGCTGTTCCTCTGCCGCATGCAGAGCGGGCCCACCAACGGCGGTTTTGCCAATGATATCGCCGACCTGGTCATGCGCTCCGTGCTTTCGGGCGATCGCGGCGGCACCCTGGTCTTGTTCACCAGCTACGCCATGTTGAACCAGGTCGCGCGCATGATTGAAGGTCCCCTGGCTCGTAACGGCGTGGACATTCTGGTCCAGGGCCGCGCCCCGCGCTCGCAATTGACCGCCCAATTGAAACGGACCCACGGCGTGCTGCTGGGCACCGATTCGTATTGGGAGGGCGTCGACCTGCCCGGCGAGGCGCTGACCAAGGTCATCATCACCAAGCTGCCCTTCCGCCAGATGGGCGATCCCATCTTCGAGGCGCGCTGCACCGCCATCGACCGCAACGGCGGCTCGTCGTTCAAAAGCTACTCCCTGCCGCTGGCCCTGCTGAAGTTCAAGCAGGGCGCGGGTCGGCTGATTCGCAACAAGAACGATCGCGGCACCCTGATCGTGGCCGATAATCGCATTCGCACCAAGGCTTACGGTCGTCGCTTCCTCAGCCTGGTGGACACCTATCCCGTCTGGGAACTGACCTCCGAGGAAGTTGCCCGCGCCCTGCATCCCGGCGAGGTGTTCATGTGACCGACCTGAAGGATAACTTCACCGTCCCCCTGTTCGGCCGTTACTATGCCTTCATCAGTATGTTGCCGTACCTGGTGCTGCTGGGCCTGTTCCTGTTTACCGCCTGTTTCTTTGCCGTCTGGGGCCTGGTTGACGAGGTGAAGGAGATCTTCGAGATCGTCATTTTGCCGTTTGTCCTGGCTGGCGCCATCATGATTCCCTTTCTCTTCGTCATCATCTACATTCTGCGCTGGCACGGCAAGCGGCGCGTGGAGTGCGACGGCGAGGGCCTGACCATGGTACTGCCCAACAAACACTCCGTTTTTGTGCCCTGGCCGTTCCTGCGGGCCGTGGAACTTCGCTTTACCAAACCGCGCCAGGTGACGATTACCCTGATCAGCGCCGCGATTCGCTTTTCGTTTTCCACGCTGGAAATGAACCTGACCGGACGCGAAGCGCTGAAGGAAGTCTACCGGAAGGGATTTGCATTGGACGAGTTACGCGGATTCCTTTATCATTTACACATCAAAGCGCCGCACCTGTCCTGGCGGATGACCCAGGCGTTCAAGGACCAATTCAACATCTCACACCCACCTTACGAACTGGAGAAACTGGACTTCCATGATCTTGGATCTGACGGGTAACACGGTAACGCAATCCATGAACCGCTTGCAGGAGGCGCTGCAAACCTGCAAGGACGCGGAACTGACCGCCAAAACCGATAACGAGGCGGTCAAGCTGAACCTTTACAACCTGCTGCACCGCATGGGCTACCGGTGTACCTCGGAGCGAATCGGCGCGTACCACCATATCGCGATCCAGACCAACAGCGGCGGCAACCCGAGCGCACCTCTGAATCCGGCCGACTCGGGACCGGCCGCCGAACGCGAGACGACCACGGCCTTCCCGGTGGGCCATATGAGCGGCGACGGTTCGGAAAAGGCGCCGCCCGTGCGCCGCCGGGGTATGGGCCGGCGGGCGCGGGAAGCAGCGATCGCGGCAGGGCAACCGGACCCCATGGAGACACCGGCATCTAAAGCGCACCCGATGGAGAACCCGCACTACACCAGTTGGCTGATCATACAATCGGACCAGATCGGGAACCGCGACTCCCGCCTGGGTTTCGAATTACTGGAAGACCTGCTGGTTCACCTGGACACCACGCGCTACGAGGGTATCTTCCTGGTCCACCGCGGCGTTACCTTGTTGGACCCAACCTACCAGGGCGGCCGCGGCTTGCGCGTTTTGCTGCGCAAGAACCTACCCATCCTGGCTTGTGAGAAATCGACGGCCTACTACAAACTGGAGGATAAAATCGCCAAACCGGTCAAGGCGGTTCCGTTCCACCATATTTCGAAGCTGGCCGAACATCACGACCTGGTGTGGATCTGAATAACATCAATCGATCGACAGGGGAGAAACATGACGAAGTGGTTATGGACGGCAGTCTTTGCGGGCGGCATCTTGTTCCCTGTCGGTCTGGTCTCGGGTAACCCGGTTTTATGCGCCCTGGCCAAGCCGGTCCCGGTCACGGCCATGATCGTGCTGACCGCCTTGAAACCGGCAGGACCTTACCGCAACGCCCTGTTGACGGGCCTGGTTTGTTCCCTGGTAGGCGATGTCTTCCTGGTGGATAAGGGCGATATGTTCCTCCAAGGCCTGATCTATTTCCTGATCGCGCACCTGTGCTACCTGGCCGCTTTTCTCACCGAGGAACGGAAGCCGGGCCTGCTATGGCTGCTCCCCTTCCTGATCTGGGGTATCGCGGCATTTGCCTACCTGAACAACCACCTGGGTGACCTGCGCGTACCGGTCATCGTTTACATGAGCGCTATCTGCATCATGATGTGGCGCGCCTGCTTGTTGATCGGGAAAGGTAACCACGGCCGTTCGGCGGCAGCGGGCGCGGTCATCTTCGGCCTCAGCGACACCCTATTGGCGATCAACCATTTCGCCGAACCCTTCTCTGCCGCACCCTACCTGGTCATCATCTTGTACTGGACCGGCCAGGGCCTGCTGACAAAATCGGTAACCCGATAACTCAACGGCTGTCGCACCTGAAGAATTTTTCCTTGAAAGCGCCTCCGCTCCATTTAGCCCCGGCTCATGACCGGCCGGGTGAAGCTTCCACTTCCCGGCGATCGGGCGCATCATTTTGTGGTATCTACTTAAATACATCCTTTTTGGGCGTGAAATGGGCCGACCGACCAAAAACCATCAACTTTTCCCAAAAAAAGACCCCTTCGGTACTGCTTGAGAAGTCTATCGCCCACCGATCTTGGGCATTTCAGAAAACCCCAAAGCTGAAGAGGCCCTCAGCCGCATCCTGCATGACTACGGCAAAGGCAATCAAATCATTTTCACCGATCTCACCGAGGCCCAGGAAGGCATGCGGCAATTACTCGTCCAACACGGCATTCCTGCTAAGGAGATCGCTGTCATCAACGGTCAGGTCAACGCGGACAAACGCCTCCAGATCCAGGATAAATATAATTCAGGGCAATATAAGATCGTCATCGGCGGGGCTGCGGCCAGTGTGGGCATCGATCTTCAAATTAATACAATTTCCATCCACCATTTGTCCCTACCCTGGGAAGGCCAAACCGTCCATCAGCGCAATGGCAGAGGCGTACGCCAGGGCAACCAACGAGACACGGTTCAGGTCTATTACTACGTACTCAAGGGATCAACCGACACCTACCGCCTGGCGACCATCAGCACCAAGACCACATGGTTTAACTCAATGCGGCAGGCCCAGACTGATGACATTGCAGAAAACATCTTCGCCGACCCCGTCCCCGATGAAATGATTGCATCCATGGCCGACAACCCACAAGAGGCCCTGGAGATGCTACGCAAGCAACGGCGGCAGCGAGAGGAAAAGGCCGAGTACAATACCTACATGTCAGTATTTAGTTCCATGCAAAGCTACATGGGCGGTGATCCAACGAATCAACTGATTCTGGCAAGCCTACAAAAGCGGGTTCGCAAGCTGAAGTGGATATCACAGAGCGCCGTCGATGAAGCATTCCTGAGAGCTAAATTAGTTCAGGAGTTACGAGAGGAGGCGACTAAGTTCAACAACCCCTATTTCTACTTCCTACCCGGTTATAAATGGAAGGATCAGTTCCATTTGAAAGACGAAGGCACGTTTCTTTACACGCGGGAAGAACTCTATTTCAAAAAATACCGGACCCACTTCGACAATATAACTCCCTTCTTCCCCGAACCGGAACGACAGACGCCGGATATGGACCAGACTCCTATCCCGGAGACGCCTGCCGCAGAAGTTCATCCAGTTGCACCAGAAACACCGGTCATCCCTCCGCCTGAACCGAAACCAACACCCAAATCTATTGAGAAGAAAAGCAGCCAGGCCACCAGTCCAGGCGCGAAACCGGCCGCAACCAACCCTAGGCCCGGCAAGAAAGCCACCAAGCGGAGGAATAGGGGGATTCAACGCGCATTTCCTTTTGGCTCCCCGGTCCCTCAAAAAACGGCCGGTAAACCAACCACTCCCGCGCCGACGAGTGGAGAACAACTTTCATTGTGGGAATTGATGAACTGATTCCCTAAAACCGACCGTTTGTTAAGGCGGGATAACTCATAGTTATCAAAACCAAGGACGAAACTCCCGTTCAGTTCGGTCTCGATCACAGCGAAACGTTTGAGGCACCCAAACGAATGGTCAGTATAATGGGTATGCAGACGCAATTTGCTATGGGGAACGGCATTGGAGCATGAACTGCAAAGCGTCGCCCGGTAACGAATTGGGAGGATTATTGAGAGAAATTTCTCGGGAGAGTCATCATGGCGATGAAAATGAAGTATGCTTAGGTGGTTTGCATCGCGCTACAATGGCTGCCAGGGATTCGGGTTTTGTGATGATGGATAGGTGATCTGCATCCATATCATGCACCACCACTTCCGTGAAGAACCCCCAGCCCTTGGTGGGGTCTGTTTGTTGGGTGGCCGTTGCGCGGAACAATTGGATGCTGCCACCGAAGGGTTTCGGGGTGTAGGCTGCATTGGCTGCTTCGTTTCTTTGGTAGATCGTCCAGAGGTGTTGCAGCAGGGTGGGGTTGACGTCTTGCATCATACCCTGTGCTTGGGCTGCCCCGCTGAGGTATTGCCAACGGGCTTCCGGTGGCAAAGCTCTCAGTTCCGCCACATCCAAGGTGATGGTTTTCCCCTGTGCATAGGCCATGTCTTCGATGGTATAGACCAGCTTTTGCACCGGGTCCAATTCCGGCTGCGTCACGTGACCGGGCACATGGGTGTCGAAGAGCAGGGGCGCCGGAACCGCTTTACCGGCGGCTTCCAGTTGTCGCGCCATTTCGTAAGCGATGACCCCGCCGGAACTCCAGCCCGCCAGTTGGATGGGGCCTTCCGGTTGATGTTCGCGGATGGCCGCCAGGTAGGCCGTTGCCATGGTCGGGACCGTGTCGTGTTCCGTGACGGCTTGCAGGCCGTACACCGGACGGTCCAGCATCTTCGCCAGATCGTGGTAGCACAGCACGCTGCCGCCCACCGGGTGGATGCAGTACAGGGTCGGGCCCGCACCCTCCGTGCGAATGGGTACTAACGGCTGATCATCCTGCACCGCGTCCGACGCCAACAGCGTCGCCAGTTGCGCCACCGTGCCCTGGCTGAACACCGCCGTCAGCGGCAGGTCGCGTCCGAATTCACGGGCAATGCGGGCCATGAGTTTGACTGCCAGCAGGCTGTGCCCGCCCAAGTCGAAGAAGTTGGTGTGGACGTCTCTCACTTCGCGTTGCAGTACCGCCTGCCAAATTGCTGTAATGCGCCGTTCGGCATCGGTACGGGGCGTCACGCTTTCTGCCGGCGTCGCGCCGTCGACCCCCGGTTTGGGTAAGGCGCGCAGATCTACCTTGCCGTGTGCGCTCAAGGGGAAGGCGTCTAACACACCCATCCATGAGGGCACCATGTGGGCCGGGATATGTGCTGCGACGTGCGTACGCAAGGCATCGGCGGTGAGTTTGTCTTTCGGCGCGCGTACCCAGGCGACCAGGCGTTGGTCCACCAGGCTGACCAATGCGTCCGCCACCGCCGGATGTGTGAGCAGGCCGGCGCGCACCTCCCCTGTCTCTACCCGGAACCCGCGTAGCTTCACCTGATCGTCGCCGCGACCCACGAAGACCATGGCGCCGTCCGGCAGGCGTTGCACCGTGTCGCCCGTGTTGTACAGGCGCGCACCCGGTGTGTCTTCGAAAGGGTCGGGCACAAAGGCTGCCGCCGTCAGCGCCGGACGACCCACGTAACCCCTTGTTACGTTGTCGCCGCCGATGTAGAGCCGGCCGGGTACACCCGCCGGCACGGGTTGCAGGTGATCGTCCAGCATGTAGGCGGAGGTATTGGCCAGGGGTAGACCGATGGGCGCTGTGACCGGCAGGTCTTCGGCGTCGTAGGTGTTCAGTGTGCTCACCAATACCGCCACCGTGGTTTCCGTGGGGCCGTAGTGGTTGATGATGCGACAGTCCGTTTGGGGCAAGGCGCGGTAGAAATCAGACCGCAGGGCTTCGCCGCCGAAACCCAGCAGGCGTTTGGGCATGATGCGCGACGGTTCCACTTCATCGTGTAGGGCTGCCAGGTGGGAGGGGGCGAACTTCATCACGTCCATGGGGTAGCGTGCGCAGTAGTTGGCCAGGGTTTCGGCGTGCAGCGCGGCTGCCCGTGGGATCAGGTGCAGGCATCCGCCTGTGATCA